>Ga0207973_100049_pt1 | contig 95555 bp, 89 predicted proteins | sample LakWasMe82_HOW10_2_FD_183908 | JGI IMG/M metagenome (GOLD analysis project Ga0207973, IMG submission 183908) | Freshwater sediment methanotrophic microbial communities from Lake Washington under simulated oxygen tension - Sediment Metagenome... | ecosystem: Environmental > Aquatic > Freshwater >... | reverse complement strand
GGCGCCGAGGGCGCGATCAGACCCTCAAACTAAACTCATCCACAGCCCGCAGGCCTGCGCCTGCGGCTTCCATCCCTGGCTCACTATTGGGTCGGTACGGTGGCTCAGATTTGCATCGGCCGGGACAGTTCATAGCCTGCCCAAGACTTCAGGCATTGGTGAACATTGCGTCAAGCGTGATCGACGTCTTTGCCCAGGACGTACAGGCCGCTGATGAACAATTTCCCACCGTGCAAATAGCCAATTGCAGGCAATGAAGAAGTCACGTTTCAACGGTGGTTTGAGAGGATGCAGGCCCGGCTCCCCGTTCTTCAGCATTTTCATGAACGCCAAGATAGCGAAGTGCATTCGTGTTTTGAGGCATAAATCTCGTGCTTTGACGCACAACATTCGCCTTTTGACGCACGTTCTGATGAATCGCTAAGGCGAACATGTACGGACCACTGCGAGCGAGGGGCGAAATACCTATGAACTGTTTGACGACCCGATATAAATCCTCAACGCCCTGTTCATGATCGCCAGCTCGGTGCTGGCCGGCGCGCTGCTGGGCGCTGGGCTCTCCATCCCCGAGATCTTCCTGGCGGTGGGCCTGGCCAATGCGGTGGTGGCGGCCTACATCTTCCTGGTGGTGCCCGAGTACCTGCTGCGCTTCATCGCCTTCATGCTCTCGCGCCTGGTGTACCGCTACCGCCTGCGCGGTGACGAGCACATCCCCACCAGCGGCCCGGCCCTGCTGGTCTGCAACCATGTCAGCTTCATCGATGCGGTGCTCTTGATGGCCGCCAGCCCGCGCCCGATCCGCTTCATCATGGACCATCGCATCTTCGCCACGCCGGTGCTGGGCTGGCTGTTCCGCCTGGCCAAGTGCATCCCGATCGCGCCGCAGCAGGACGACCCCGCCACCTACGAGGCCGCCTTCGCGCAGGCGCGCGCAGTGCTGGCCGATGGCGAGTTGTTGGGCATCTTCCCCGAGGGCGGCATCACCCGCGACGGCCAGCTGCAGCCCTTCAAGGGCGGCGTGATGAAGATCGTCGAGGGGCATCCGGAGGTGCCGGTCGTGCCGCTGGCGCTGCAGAACCTCTGGGGCTCCTTCTTCTCGCGCGTAGAGCGCGGCGAGGCCATGGTCAAGCCCTTCCGCCGCGGCCTGTTCAGCCGCGTCGGGCTGGTGGCGGGCGCGCCGCTGGCGGCGGCCGAGGTCAGCCCGGAGCGCCTGCGCAGCGAGGTCAGCGCGCTGCTGGCCAGCTAAACGCCAAGCTCAGGCCCAGCTCAGGCCTGTTGCGAGAACAGCTGCCGCCACGCGCGCAGGCGCCGCCGTAGCAGGCAGCGCAGCGCGCGCGCCTGGCGCCACAGCAGGCTGCTGCGCACCCAGGCCAGCAGGCCTTCCTTCCAGGCCGTCCAGCGCGCATACAGGCGCGCAAACCAGCCCAGCCGCATCAGCGCCGGCTGGCTCAGCATGAAGAGCCGCGCCAGCACGGCCGTGCCCACCAGCTTGGCGATCAGGATCACGGCCAGGCCCAGCAGGGCGCGGCCCTGGGCGATCAGCCACAACGCCAGCAGCTTGACGGGCAAGAGCAGCAGGGCCGGCGCCAGCAGCAGGGCCAGCGCCGCATAGGGCGGCAGGCGCCGGATGCCGGCCTCCAGCTGGCGCAGCAGCGGCAGGCGGCCCAGCCAGGCCATGGCGCGCTGCAAGGGCGTCCAACCCCATTCCTCGAACAGGATGATCAGCGCCAGCAGCAGGCGCGCCAGCCAGCGCAGGGGAGCCATGAGCTTCTTCAGCATGTGGCCATCATGGCCCTAAGTAAATGCCCTGCCAAAGGGCACGGCTGGCACGCCTAGAGTCCGCGCGCGCGGTCCGCCGCAAACTGCAGGCGGAAGGCCTCGAAGGTCCCCGCGTCCAGCGCCTCGCGCACCTCTTGCATCAGGTTGAGGTAGTAGTGCAGGTTGTGGATGCTGGTGAGCATGGGGCCCAGCATCTCGCCGCAGCGGTCCAGGTGGTGCAGATAGGCGCGGCTGAAGGTCTTGCAGGTGTAGCAGCCGCAGGTCTCGTCCACCGGGCGCGCATCGGTCTTGTAGCGCGCATTGCGCAGGCGCAGATCGCCGAAGCGGGTGAACAGGTGGCCGTTGCGCGCATTGCGCGTGGGCATCACGCAATCGAACATGTCGATGCCCTGGCTCACGCCCTCCACCAGATCCTCCGGCGTGCCCACGCCCATCAGGTAGCGCGGCTTGTGGCTGGGGAGCTGGTGGCCGATATGGGCCAGCACACGCTGCATATCGTCCTTGGGCTCGCCCACGCTGAGGCCGCCGATGGCGTAGCCCGGCAGGTCCAGCGCGGCCAGGCCGGCCAGCGATTCATCGCGCAGCTTTTCGAACATGCCGCCCTGCACGATGCCGAACAGGGCGTTGGGGTTCTGCAGGCGCGCGAACTCGTCCTGGCAGCGCTTGGCCCAGCGCAAGCTCATCTCCATCGACTTGCGCGCTTCCAGCTCGGTGGTGATGTGGCCCTTGGTCTCGTAGGGCGTGCACTCGTCGAACTGCATCACGATGTCGGAGTTCAGCACCGTCTGGATCTGCATGCTGATCTCGGGCGTGAGGAAGAGCTTGTCGCCATTCACCGGCGAGGCGAACTTGACGCCCTCTTCCGAGATCTTGCGCATCTCGCCGAGCGACCAGACCTGGAAGCCGCCGCTGTCGGTGAGGATGGGCTTGTTCCAGCTCTCGAACTGATGCAGGCCGCCGAACTGCTTCATGATGTCCAGGCCCGGCCGCATCCAGAGGTGGAAGGTATTGCCCAGGATGATCTGCGCGCCCATCTCCTCCAGCGAGCGCGGCATCACCCCCTTCACCGTGCCGTAGGTACCCACGGGCATGAAGATGGGCGTCTGCACGACGCCATGGTTGAGGGTGAGCGTGCCACGGCGTGCGCGGCCCTCGGTCTTGAGGAGTTCGAACTTCAGCATGATGGAGCGATTGTCGCAGGGCCTAAACTCGATCGTCGTCAAGAGGAGTGGGCGGATGTGGCGCGCCGGGCTGATAGCGTTTGTGATGCTGCTGGTACAGGCGCGGGCGATGGCCTGCGGCCCCTACAGCCTGGCCTTCTACGAGTACAGCGCGCTCTACTTCCGCGCTGAAGACGGCCGCTGGGAAGGCATCGACAAGGCGCTGGTGGACGAGCTGGCGCGCCGCAGCGGCTGCCGCTTCGACACCCGGCTCGAATCGCGCGTGCGCATCTGGGCCCAGTTCGCGGCCGGCCAGCTCGACATCACCACCTCCGCCATGCCCACGCAAGAGCGCGAGCACTTTGCCGAGTTCCTGCCCTACATCCGCTCGCGCCAGTATGTGCTGCTGCGACCCGAGCTGGCCGATGCGCTGGCCAGTGCCGCCGCCTTCAGCGCCGACGCCAGCCGCAGCCTGCTGGTGGTGCGCGGCTATGTGCAGACGCCGACGCTGCAGGCCTGGGTGGACGACCTACGCGCGCACGGGCGCGTGGTCGAGGCGCCGGACCAATCCAGCGCCATGCGCGCCTTCAAGGCCGGCCGCGCCGACGCCATGATTCTGGGCGCCAACAGCCTGGCGGCGGCGCGCCGCAACGACCGCACCTTCGCCCGCTTTGCCGCGCTCAGCTTTGCCCCGCACGAGCACACCGTGGGCGCGCTGGCCCTGTCGCGCGAGCGCGTCGCCGAGGCCGATCGCGCGCTGCTGCGCCGCACGCTGAAGGAGATGCAGCGCGATGGCAGCCTCGACGCCATCAAGCGCCGCTACCTGGGCGAACTGGCCGAAAGCGTCGGCCCCTGAGACGGGGAACGCAGGGACAATCTCCCCCATGCCCTTCAGCCTTGCCGCCCCCGTCCACAGCGAAGTCGTGATCAAGAAGAGCCGCTTCATCGGCTGTGTGGAGCCTTGTGCGGGTCGCGTTGAAGCCTTGCGCCGGGTGGCGGAACTGCGCGCCCAGCACGTCAGTGCGGTGCACGTTTGCTGGGCGCTGATGGCGGGCGGGCAATCGGCCGCCAACGACGACGGCGAACCCGGCGGCACCGCCGGCCGGCCCATGCTGGAGGTGCTGCGCCACCAGGATCTGGAGGGCGTGCTGGCCACCGTGGTGCGCTACTGGGGCGGCAGCAAGCTGGGGGCCGGCGGCCTGGTGCGCGCCTATACCGATGCGGTGGCCCAGGCCCTCTTGAAGGCCGAGAAGGTGCCGCTGCTGCGCCTCGCCCAGCTGCGCTGCACCGTGCCCTATGCGCTGGAGGGGCTGCTGCGCCGCGAGATCGAACTGGCCCAGGCGCAGCTGCTGGAGGTCCAGCATGGCGCCCAGGTGGAGTTCCACCTGGCCCTGGCCGAGCCGGCCGCGGCCGGCTTCGTGGCCCGGCTCAACGAGAGCGGTCAGGGTCGGGTCGGCTGGTTGCGGACAGAGCCCTAAGTTTCTCGGGGTTGCGCACGATGTAGACCGCGCCCAGGCGCCCGGGCTGGGCCGCCGGCGCCAGCGCCACCGCCTGCACCGGCGTGCCGTCGGCCTGGAACACCAGATAACCCGCCAGGCCGTTGATCTGCGCCAGGCGCACGCGGAACTGGCGCAGGTCCAGATGCTTGCCAAAGCCCACCAGCGCCTTGGCGATGCGCGCGGCGCCGTGCAGCGGCCGCGGCACCGCGTTCACGATGCCGCCGCCATCGGTGAGCAGCACCGCGTCGTCGGCCAGCACCTGGGCCAGCGCCTCAACGTCGCCGCGCATGAGGGCCCCGGCAAAGGCGGCCAGCAGGCGCTGCCGCTCCTCCTCCTGCACCTCCACGCGCGCATAGCCGGCCTTCACATGGGCGCGCGCGCGGCTGGCCAACTGGCGGCAGGCGGCGGGGCTGCGCTGCAGGCGCGTGGCCAGCTCGTCGAAATCCAGCTCGAACACATCGTGCAGCAGGAAGGCCGCACGCTCCAGCGGTGTGAGCCGCTCCAGCGCCAGCATGAAGGCCATCGAGACATCCTGGGCCCATTCGCTGCGCGCCTCCGGCCCGGGCGACCAGGCCTCGGCCTCGTCCACCAGCGGCTCGGGCAGCCAGGTGCCCACATAGAGCTCGCGCCGCCTGCTGGCGGACTGCAGCTTGTCCAGGCAGAGATTGGTGACCAGGCGCGAGAGAAAGGCACCCGCATGCAAGACCTGACCCTCATCGACCTCGGCCCAGCGCAGCCAGGCCTCCTGCACGATGTCCTCGGCCTCGGCGCGCGAGCCCAGCATGCGGTAGGCCAGCGCGCGCAGGCTGCGCGCATGCGCGCGGTCAAAGCGCAGTGCGCGTGCCGCCGGGCTCAGGTCCAGGCCCTCGTCCATCAAGCCTGCTCCAGCCCGATCAGGATGCGCGCGTGGGCACACCCAGGCCATGGGCCCTGGGCCCTGCAGGCGGCTTGGTGGAGGGCGGTGACGTTCATTCCGTGGCTCCCTGTGCTCAGGACAACCCAGCCTTGTCCAGGCCGTAGGCCGCATCGTAGGCGCCCGGCGCGGTGCGGAAGGCGATGCTGGCGCGGTTCCAGCCATTGATGGCCATCACCCGGTAGGTGAGGTCGGCCAGCTCGGGCTCGGAGAACTGCGCGCGTGCCAGCGCATAGAGCTCGTCGGGCACGCCCTCGGGCGCCAGGCGGGTGAGCGCCTCGGTCCAGGCCAGGGCGGCGCGCTCGCGCGCGCTGAACAGGGCCGACTCGCGCCAGATCGCCAGATGGTGCAGGCGCAGCTCGCGCTCGCCGTGCAGCTTGGCCTCCTTGACATGCATGTCGAGGCAGAAGGCGCAACCGTTCAGCTGCGAGGCGCGGATGTCGATCAGATGGGACAGCACCGGGTCGAGGCTGCTGTCCTGGATGGCGAGGCTGAAGTCCAGGAACTTCTTGAACAGGACGGGGGATTGCTGCTGGTGGTTCAGGCGTGGGCTGCTCATGGCGAGATCCTTGCGTTGCTTGCTGAGTGATGAATGAATGAATAAATGGGGCCGTGCACATAAGACGAGGCGGCTTGGGCGTTTGTGACATCAGGGCGCTGCGCCCAGCTCCAGCCGGGTGCAGCTCTGCCCGCGCCCGAGCGCGTGCTTGAGGGCCGGGAAGCTGCGCGCCACCACCACCGCCAGCGCCAGGCTGGCCAGCGCACGGGGGCCATGCAGGCGCAGCAGCTCCTCGCGCAGCTCGGCCAATGCCGGCGCGTGGGCGAGCGCGGCGCGGGCGTAGCGCCAGCCCAGGCGCATCTCGGCCGGCATCGCGGCCTCGTCTTCGGCCAGCAGGGCCTGCAGGGCCGGCCGCGGCACGCCGGCCTGCAGCGCCATGTCCAGCATCAGCTGGCTGCAGGGGCCGCAGTCCTCGTGCCGGGTGGCGGCGAACTTGGCCGCATAGAGCAGGGCCGGGGGCAGGTCTTGCGCAAAGGCCGCCAGGCCGAACAGCTTGCTGAACTGGAGAAAGGCCCGCGGGCTGAGCTCGAACAGCTCGCGCGCATAGCTCATGTCATAGCGGTAGCGGCGCTCGAAGCGCGCCAGGCGCCAATGCACGATGGGACGCAGCAGCCCTTCAAACATGGCGCAGCTCCCGCTCGGGCAGGGCCAGCCACAGCGCCGCCAGCGCGCTCAGCTGCACGCCCGGCACATCGCGCAGGAACTGGCCCCAGCCGCAGCGGCCGCTCGCCAGCTCCCAGGCATGCACGCCGGCATGCAGCAGCAGAAAGCCGGCGCCGCACAGGGCGGCCGCGGCACCGGGCTGCGGCCGCAGCGCACGCCAGAGCAGGCCGGCCGCGGCCACCAGATAGGCGCAACCGATGTCGCGCACGAAGTGCAGGTTCAGCGGTCCGGTGTAGAACACGCCGGGCATGGCCGCGTACCAGTCGGCCGGTGCCAGCAACATGCTGGCACCATTGGCCGCCAGCGCCAGGGCCAGCAGCGGCCGCAAGAACTTCTTCACCATCGTCGTCTCCAGGGCTGTTCACCCCCACAAGACGAGATGGCCGGCCGGCTTGTGACATGCCGGCCGCGCGCGGCCTCAGGGCGCAATGCGCTCCAGCAGCATCGCATCCCCGTAGCTGAAGAAGCGGTAGCCCTGCGCGATCGCGTGGCGGTACAGCGCCATCACCTGCTCGTAGCCGGCAAAGGCGCTCACCAGCATCATCAGCGTGCTCTTGGGCAGGTGGAAGTTGGTGAGCAGGCGATCGACCACGCGGAACTCGAAGCCCGGGGTGATGAAGATGGCGGTCTCGCGCGCGCCGGCCTGCAGCGTGCCGCCCTGGGCGGCCGACTCGAGCGCGCGCAGCGTGGTCGTACCCACGGCCACCACCTTGCCGCCGCGCGCCCGCGTGGCGGCGATCGCCGCCACCGTCTCGGCCGGCACCTCGAACCACTCGCTGTGCATCTTGTGATCGCTCAGGCGCTCCACACGCACCGGCTGGAAGGTGCCGGCGCCGACATGCAGGGTCACATGGGCCGTGCCTATGCCGCGCTCGGCCAAGGCGGCCAGCACACCCTCGTCGAAATGCAGGGCCGCGGTGGGCGCCGCCACTGCGCCGGGCTCGCGCGCGAACACGGTCTGGTAGCGCCGCACATCGTCGGCCTCGTCGGCATGCTCGATATAGGGCGGCAGCGGCACATGGCCATGCTGCTCCAGCAGGGCAAAGGGGTCGCTGGGGAAGCGCAGGTGGAACATGCCGCCGTCCGGCCCGCAGCGGCCCAGCACCTCGGCATCGAAGGCCTCGTTGAAGCGCACGACACTGCCGGGCTTGGGGCTCTTGCTGGCGCGCAGATGGGCCCAGACTTCGAGGGTGCCGGGCAGCACGCGCTCGATCAGCGCCTCGACCGAACCACCGGTCTGCTTGGCGCCATAGAGCCGCGCCCTGATGACCTTGGTGTTGTTGAACACCAGCAGGTCGCCGGGATTCAGCAGGCCGGGCAGTTCACGGAACACCCGGTCCACCGGGTGATCCGCACGCCCGTCGAGCAGACGCGAGGCGCTGCGCTCGGGGGCGGGATGCTGGGCAATCAGTTCGGGCGGAAGAGCGAAATCGAAATCGCTCACGCTGAAGGGGGGACGGGACATGGTGTTGAGGGCCGGACGGACCCGTGCCAAGCAGGGGCAGCAATTGTCCCATGCCCGTCGCCGCTACTTGCCGCCGGTGCCCGTGGCCAGCACGGTCCCCATCGTGCCGGTGATCCAGCCCAGCCGCGCGTCGGCAAAGCGTACCGAACCCAGCAGCTGGCGCGTGCCGCTGCGCTGCGCGACCCAGCTCTTGCCGCCGTCGCGCGTTGCCAGCACCGTGCCTCGCGCGCCCACGATCCAGCCCTGCTGCGCATCGATGAAGAAGATGTCGCGCAGCGCGGGCAGGTCCGTCGACAGGCTCAGCTTGCGCCATTGGCGCCCACCATCGTCGGACTTGAGCACCACGCCGGCATCGCCCACGGCCCAGAGTGTCTGGGCATCGCTGGCTACCAACTGGTGCAGGCGCTCAGCGGTGCCGCTGCTGCGCCCGGTCCAGGTCTTGCCTGCGTCGAGGCTCTCGGCCAGCAGGCCACCCTCGCCCAGCGCCCACCAATGCAGGGCATCCAGCTGACGCAGCGCCTGCGTGCCCGCGGGCACGGCCAGCGCGGACCAGCTGGCTCCGCCGTCCTGCGTCGCCACAAAGCGCGGCCGCAGCGGCGCCGCCATGGCCCAGCCCAGTTGGGAGTCGGCAAACTCGACACGAACCCAGTCGCTGCTCGCGCTCAGCATCTGGGCCCAGCTGGCGCCACCGTCGGCGCTGCGCTGCAGCTTGCCATCGCCGGCAATCATCCAGACCACGGCGGTGGACAGCATCTGCAGCTGCACCGTGCCGGCCGTCAGGTCACTGCGCCTGAGCTGCCAGGTCCTGCCGCCGTCACCAGTGGCCCAGAGCTCGCCACCTGCGCTCAGGCGCAGGCCATGCTGGGCGTCCGCAAAGGAAAGCGCCGGCGCGGCTTCGCTGCGGTCGCTCGCGCTGCCGGCCAGGCGTTGCCAGCTTTGCGCACCGTCGCTGCTGAGGAAGAACTGGCCGTCGTTGTCGCGCAGCAGATAGCGCTGCGGGCCCAGCGACTGCAGCTCCAACCAGGCCACCTTGCGCCCGGGCGGATGTTGGGCCGCCTGCCAGCTCACGCCCCAGTCCGGGCTCAGCCAGACCTCGCCAAAACGTCTGAACAGCAAACCCTGACCCTGCATGGCCAGCAGATCCTCGCCGTACTTGCAGCAGGAGATCTCATCGCGCATGGCAGCCCAGCGGGCGCCGCCATCGCGGCTGATGTAAGGCGTGCCGTTGTGGCTCGCGATCATCACATCGTCGCTGGCGCTGAAGCGCTCGAACTTGAGCCATTCCCACAGCCAAGCCGGCGAGACGATGCCGCTGGGCACGATCTTCTGCCAGCTCTGGCCGCCGTCGCGGCTGCGCCAGAGCATGTTCTTGCGCATCCAGCCCTGGTTGATGTCGTAACGCTCGCCCACCGCGTTGACGAGGATCTGCTGCTCGTCCAGCACCAGCAGCTGGGCCGCGTACTGGAACATATAGTCCTCGTGCGCCAGCGTCAGCACCAGTTCGGGCTGGCGGCCCAGCGAGCGCGCGCGATAGACCCGGCCATGCTCCTCGGTCCAGACCGTGCCTGCCGGCCCCACGGCGTCGGGGCGGCGCTCGACGCGTTGCCAGTCGACGCCGGCGTTCTCGCTGACCCAGAAGCTGTAGCGATCCAGCAGCAGCAGACGCTGTGCATCCAGCGCGCGCAGCACCAACTGCGGGTTCTCCTGCGGCAGGGGCGCGGCACGGCGCTGCCAGCTGCTGCCACCGTCGGCCGTCCACAGCAGGGTGCCCGGCTGGCCCAGTACAAAGCCCTGCTGCGTGTCGAGAAACTGCAGGGCATAGAGATCGGCATCCACGCCGCTCGGCTGCCGTGCCCAGCTCAGCCCACCGTCCACGCTCTTGAAAATATCGCCCGCGTCGCCCACGCGCCAGGCCGTCTGGGCGTCGACGAACTGCATCGCCTGCGCGGCATTGCCGCCCACCTGCCAGCACCAGCCGGCCGAGCCGGCACCACTGCAGTCCAGGCCCAGCACCGGCGCCTGGTGCTGGACCGATACCGGCCAGCTGGCCTCGCGGCTCTCGCCGTACTCATTGCTGACGCGCAGGCGCACCACATAGTCGCCGGCGCGGCTGAACTGGTGGCTGGGGCGTGCCTGCTGGCTGACACCACCGTCGCCAAAGCTCCAGGCAAAACGCAGGCCGGCCAGCTCGGCCGCCGTGCTGCCGAAGGTGGCCGGCGCCGCCACATCGGCCTGCGCGTCGGCCTGGATCTGCAGCGTGGCAGGCAAGGGCGTTGGCCCGCCAGATTCGCCACCACAGGCCGCCAGGGCCAGCAGGGCACCGGCAGTCCAGGCCCATGGCCACGGTACGCATCGTCCACTCAGCCTGTACACCGCATGCTCCCGTCAGAAACCGCCGGTCCCGGTGGCCAGCACGGTGCCATTCTCGCCAAAGGCCCAGACCGTCTTGGCATCCTGGACAAGCAGCGCCAGCAGGCTCTGCTGCGTCGACTGCGCCTGCTGCTTCCAGCTTTTGCCGCCGTCATCGGTGGCCAGCAGCAGGCCAGCGTCGCCAACGATCCAGCCGTGCAGCGCATCGGCAAACTGAACATCGTTCAGTGCGCCGGCCGCACCCACGTCCTGCCGCAGCCATGTCCTGCCTGCATCGGCGCTGCTGAGCACCAGCCCCTTGCTGCCCACCGCCCAGATCTTGCCGCCCGCCTGGCGATGCAGGCGCCGCACGTAAAGCCCAGGCCCGGACACCGAGTCGGAGTCGGCGCTGTAGACGGTGCTGAAGTCTGCCGAGTCCGCCTTGATGAGGAAGAGGCCGCCGGTGCGCAGCCCATTGCCGCCCGCCGCCAGCACCTCACCGTTCTCCAGCGTCAGCAGCTGCCTCACGTCAACCGGCAATGTGGCGCGCATGGCCCAGCTCTGACCACCGTCACTGCTGCGGTAGACGATGCTGCCCTGCCAGTTGCTCACCGCCATGATCCCCTCGGTTTCGCTGCTGAAACGCAGGGCCTGCAGCGCACCGCCAAATTCAGATCCGCCGGTCGGCACGGCCCACACCTGCGACCAGTTGGCGCCGCCGTCGCGGGTACGGAACAGCAGGCCAAAGTCGGCCACCACCCAACCCGTGTTGGCCGAGACGAATTGCAGGCTGCCGATATCACCCATCGCAAACATCGGCGGCGCTTGCCAGCTGCGGCCATAGTCGCTGCTGCGCAGCAGCTCGCCTCCGCTGAAGGCGAACAAGCGCCCGGGCACCGGCATGGCCGCTGAGCCGATGGTGCCGCCGCTGGCGCGACCCGGCAGGCCTTGCACGAAGTCTTCGTCACTCAGGCGCGGCATCAACAACTGCCCAGCAACCGCGGTGTCTAAGCCCGGCATGGCACGCCCGCTCAGCAGCACGCCTTGGCCCGCCAAGATCCTGATCTGCTCGGGCAAGCCAGCCAGGCCCACCTTCAGCGCCCGCCATGTGGTGCCCGCATCGCTGCTGACCCAGACGCCTTCGTACTGGCTGGCGACGAGCAGGGTGTTGGGGTTGGCGACATGTCTGATCACGGCTGATGGCACCGGCAGCGTGACAGCGGTCCAGCTTTCGCCGCCATCGGCGCTGTGGTGCAGCTTGGCGCCAAACTGCACCCAGTAATGCCCGCCACCGGCGGGCCTGATGTCGAGGCCGTAGCCCCGGCCCTGGTAGACATGCTCGGGCAGGCCGGTGCCTGCCACGCGCTTCCAGCTCTTGCCACCATCGTCGCTGCGGCACAGGCGCGGTCTGAACAACCGGTCCGAGCCGGCCTCGTACTCCCATGCCAGGAGCAACAGCTCGCTCTGCGAGGCCGCATGGACGCTGCCGCCCACACATTCGCCGGGCAGTTCACCCACCAGGGTTTCATGCAGCCCCAGATCCAGCGAGCGCCACAGCAGGGTCGCGTTCCCGGCATCGGTCAGCTCAACGCGCCAGGCGCTGCCATCCTTGCCGAGAACTCTGTAGGCATGGCCGGACACCAGCCAGCTCGAACCGCCATCGGCACTCACCCACAGGTCGGAGATCCCCGTCTGCACGGCCAGCAGTTCCGGACCATAGCTGCGCAGCGGCGTCCTGCCGAGCGTCGCGGCGAGGCGCCCGGCGCGGCGGAAGCTGGCACCCCCGTCATCGCTGCGCCAGACTTGGCCGTCCGCTCCCAGCACCCAACCTTTGTCGGCATCGACCAGGGCGAAGCTGTGCAGCTTGCCCGCATCGGGCAGGCGTAGCGCCTGCCAATTGCGAGCACCGTCCGAGGTCTTGCTGAGTTGCCGCTCGTCCGTCAGCACCCAGCCAAGCTGAGCAGTGACAAAGCTCGCCTGCGTCAGCGCCGCGCCCGCCGGAAGCGGCGCCTGCCAGCACCAGCCGGAAGCCTCAGCGCCCGAACAGATGCGGCCGGCCAGATGAGCCTTGTTGCTGAGGCTCAGCTTGAAGCTGCTGCTGCGGCTTTGCCCGGCCTCGTTGCTGAGCTTGAGCTGCACCTCGTAATCGCCGGCCTTGGCGTAGGCATGCTTGGGGCTGGCCTCGGTGCTGCTGCTGCCATCGCCGAAATTCCATTCATAGCGCAGGCCGGCGGCGCTGCCAGCACTGCTGCCGAACTGCACCGCCGCGGCCAGATCACTCGCTGCCGGTGCCGAGATGCTGAGCACCTCCGGCAAGGGCGCCGGCGGCGCGACGCTGGCGCCATCGCCACCTCCTCCGCAAGCACTCAGTAGTCCGACGACAAGCGCGGCCGCGGCCGCGCGCCATTTTTTCTGCGTCTTTCGATGCATGTAACCCTCCCTGGGTTGTGACTCATTTTTGGGGCATTCTGCACGAAGCCCGGTGGCAATGGACGCATGGCGCACGGGCGCCCTTGGAGCATGACCACAGTTGGCTAGACTCGCCTTGTGATCGCTGCCGAGCCACCCAGGTGAACCGCCGCCAATTGCACGGCTTGGCGCTCGCCTGCCTGGCTGGCGGCCTGCGTGGCGCAAGGGCCGCCGAGCCCATGCTCACCGGCTTCACTGAGAACCTGCCGCCGCTGAACTACCAGGACGAAACCGGGCCGCAGGGCTTCAGCGTCGAGCTGCTGCGCATGGTGGCGCTGCAGGCCAATCTGAAGCTGGAGATTCAGGTGCTGCCCTGGGTGCGCGCCATGCAATCGGCCGAGGCCACACCCAACAGCATCCTGTTCTCGCTCACCCGCACGCCCGAGCGTGAGGCGCTGTTCAAGTGGGTGGGGCCCATCAGCCCGCGCCGCATCGTGGTCTACAAGCTGGCCAGCCGCAGCGAGCTGAGCCTGTCCGAGCTGCGCCAGCTGCAGGGCGCCAAGATCGGCGTGGTGCGTGAATCGGCCACCGCGCGGCAGCTGCTGGCCGAGGGCTTCAAGCCCGGCGAGGAACTCGAATTCGGGCTGGACGACGCCACCAATGTGCGCAAGCTGCTGGCCGGGCGCATGGAATACGTGATGCTGCTGGACTGGGCCGCGGCCTGGAACCTGCGCCAGCTCAAGCTGCCTTATGCGACCCTGCAGGCGGTGCTGGACTACGACAACAGCAAGTCCTACTGGTACGGCCTGCCGCCCGACACCGACCCGGCCTTGGTGCGGCGTCTGCAGGCCGCGCTGGACGTCACCAAGCGCGATGGGCGCTACGAGCTCTTGAAGCTGCGCTATTTCAGCTGAAGCCGCCTGCAGCAAGCGGGCAAAATCGCGCCCATGCCCGAGGCCCTCCCCGCTCCCGTCAAAGCCAAGTCAGCCCCCCAGAAGGCGATGGAGAAGCTGGGCCTGCTGCGCGACATCGACCTGGCCCTGCATCTGCCGCTGCGCTACGAGGACGAGACGCGCCTGACCCCGATCGCCGAGGCGCGCGATGGCGACACGGTGCAGTGCGAGGGCGAGATCGTCGAATCCCATATCGAGCTGCGCTCGCGCCGCCAGCTGCTGGTGCGCATAGACGACGGCAGCGCCCAGCTGCTGCTGCGCTTTCTGCACTTCTACCCCTCGCACCAGAAGAGCCTGACGGCCGGCGCCCGGGTGCGCGTGCGCGGCGAGATCCGCGGCGGCTTCTTCGGCCGCGAGATCGTGCACCCCAGCTTCAGGCTGGTGAACGAGGGCGCGCCGCTGGCGGACTCGCTGACCCCCGTCTATCCCACCAGCGCCGCCCTGCCCCAGGCCTATCTGCGCAAGGCGGTGGGCTCGGCCCTGCAGCGCGCGCCGCTGGAAGAGATCCTGCCCGAGCAGGCGGTACCGCGCCAGCTGCCCACGCTGCGCGAGGCGCTGATGTTCCTGCACCACCCGCCGCCCCAGGCCAGGTTGTCGATGCTGGAGGACCACAGCCACCCGGCCTGGCAGCGCCTCAAGTTCGAGGAGCTGCTGGCTCAGCAGCTGAGCCAGCTGCAGGCGCAGCGCGAGCGAGCGCGCCTGCGGGCGCCGGCCCTGCGCGGCCGGCGTGGCGGCCTGCACGAGCAGCTGCTGGCCGCCCTGCCCTTCACCCTCACCGGCGCACAGCAGCGCGTCTGCGAGGAAATCGCGCAAGACCTGGCACGCCCCCAGCCCATGCACCGCCTGCTGCAGGGCGATGTGGGCTCGGGCAAGACGGTGGTGGCGGCGCTGGCCGCCGCGGTGGCGATGGCGGCCGGCTGGCAATGCGCGCTGATGGCGCCCACCGAGATCCTGGCCGAGCAGCATTTCCGCAAACTGATAGTCTGGCTCGAGCCACTGGGCATCACGGTGGCCTGGCTGACCGGCAGCGTCAAGGGCAAGGCGCGCCAGAAGATGCTGGACGCCGCTGCCTCGGGCGCGGCCCAGCTGGTGGTGGGCACGCATGCGGTGATCGAGGACAAGGTGAGCTTCGCCAAGCTGGGCCTGGCCATCATCGACGAGCAGCACCGCTTCGGCGTGGCGCAGCGCCTGGCGCTGCGCAAGAAGCTCGCCAGTCAGGCGCTCGAACCGCATCTGCTGATGATGAGCGCTACCCCCATCCCGCGCACCCTGGCGATGACTTATTTCGCCGACCTGGATGTGTCGACCATCGACGAGCTGCCGCCCGGCCGCACGCCCATCGTCACCAAGGTGTTTGCCGACAGCAAGCGCCTCGAGGTGGTGGCCAAGATCGCCGACGAGGTGGCGCGCGGCGCCCAGGTCTACTGGGTCTGCCCGCTGATCGAGGAATCGGAGACGCTGGACCTGAAGAACGCCACCGAGACGCACGCCGAGCTGAGTGCGGCGCTGGCCGGCCAGCGCGTCGGCCTGCTGCACGGCCGCATGCCACCGGCCGAAAAGGCCGCGGTGATGGCCGAGTTCTCGAGCGGCCGCATGAGCGTGCTGGTGGCCACCACGGTGATCGAGGTGGGCGTGGACGTGCCCAACGCCAGCCTGATGGTGATCGAGCATGCCGAGCGCTTCGGGCTCAGCCAGCTGCACCAGCTGCGCGGGCGGGTGGGCCGCGGCGCGGTGGCCAGCGTCTGCGTGCTGCTCTACACCGGGCCGCTCTCGGACACCGGCAAGTCGCGTCTCAAGGCCATGGCCGAGACCAACGACGGCTTCGAGATCGCGCGCCGCGACCTCGACATCCGCGGCCCCGGCGAGTTCATGGGCGCGCGCCAGAGCGGCGCCGAACTGCTGCGCTTTGCCGACCTGCAGGAAGACTCAGCCCTGCTGCAGGCGGCGCGCCGGCTGGCCCCCGAACTGCTGGACCACCACCCCGCGGCCGCACGCCGCCAGGTGGAGCGCTGGCTGGGCAGCAAGGCGGAGTTCCTCAAGGCGTAATTCGCACAAACCGGCATGACCAACGCTAGGCCGAGGCGGGCTTCGCTATAGTCCGCGGAACTTTTTCCCACGAAACCCAGCTCATGATGAACCCCCTGTCCTTCCAGCGCCGTGCCGCCCTGTCCTTGATGATCCTCGGCGCCAGCGCCGCGCTGCTGAGCGCCTGCGGTGGTGGCGGCAGCAGCAGCCCGGCCGATACCTCGGGTTCGGCCGCCGTCACCGTGCTCAAGACCACCGACACCCTGGTGGGCACCGGCGCCACCGCCGCGGCCGGCAAGACGCTGACGGTGCATTACACCGGCTGGCTGTATGACGAGAAGGCCGCCGGTCAGAAGGGCACGAAGTTCGACAGCTCGGTGGACCGCGGCACGCCGTTCACCTTCGTGCTGGGCGCCGGCCAGGTCATCGCGGGCTGGGACCAGGGCTTTATCGGCATGAAGGTGGGTGGCAAGCGCACCCTGCTGATCCCCAGCGCCCTGGCCTATGGCACGGCGGGCCGCCTGCCCACCATCCCGGGCAACGCCGCCCTGGTGTTCGACGTCGAACTGCTGGCCGTCAACTGAGCCCCAGGCTCACTTCAAGCGCTGCACCCAGTACACCAGCACCTCCTGGCGCGGCTGGATGTCGGCATCGCTGTAGAAGTAGACCGGCACCGCATTGATGGCCTCCACCGTGGCCATGCCCGAGATGACGCGGCCGAACACCGTGTAGCCGGGCTTGGCCGCGCTCTGGTAGTCCAGGCTCGGGTTGTCCTTGACGTTGATGAAGAATTGGCTGGTGGCGCTGTTGGCATCGCTGCGGCGCGCCATCGCGATCGTGCCGGGCAGATTGCCCAGGCCGTTGTTGGCCTCGCTGACGATGGGGGCGTAGGTCGGCGGCTTGAAGCGCATGCCCGGCGCATAGGCGCCGCCCTGGATCACGAAGTCGCGGTCGACATGGTGGAACAGGGTGTTGGTGTAGAAGCCGTCCGCCACATAACGCAGAAAGTTCGCGACCGTGATCGGCGCATAGCTGGTGTAGAGCTCCAGCACGATCTCGCCGCTGCTGGTGAGCATGCAGACGGTGCTGTACTGGCTCTCGGCCGACTTGGCCAGGCCGGTGGCGCTGCAGCTGTTGGTGGGCGGAATGGGGTTGGGGTTGGGCGTCGGGTAGGGCCCGCCGCCATGCCCGTCGTCATGGCCGCCACCACCGCAGGCCGCCAGGCTCAGGGCGGTGGCCAGGGCCAGCAGGCCCGCATAGATAGAACGCATCGCAACTCCCTTGGTTGGGAATTGCAACGCCGGCCCGGCCGCGGGCGTTGACCGGCTGACGTCCTGTTACTTCAGCCGGTCTTCAGAATTCGAGGTTGTCGATCAGGCGCGTGTTGCCGATGCGGGCCGCCGCCAGGGCCACCAGGGGCTGGCCCTCCTGGGCCGGGCCCAGGTCGTGCTGGCGGCGCAGCGTCACGTAGTCGGGCTGCCAGCCATGGTCGCGCAGCGCCTGCATGGCATCGGCTTCCATCGCCTCGAGATCGCGCGCGCCGGTCTGCCAGCGCGCGATCAGCGCTTTCAGGGTCGCGGAGAGGTGCAAGGCCTCGGCCCGTTCGGCCTCGCTCAGGTAACCGTTGCGCGAGGACAGCGCCAGGCCCTCGGCGCTGCGCGAGGTCTCGCCCGCCAGGATGGTGATGGGCAAGGCCAGCTGCTGCACCATGCGGCGCAGCACCATCAGCTGCTGGTAGTCCTTCTTGCCGAACACCGCCACGCGCGGTTGCACGATGTTGAAGAGCTTGGCCACCACGGTACACACGCCGACGAAGAAGCCGGGGCGGAAATGGCCTTCCAGGATGTCGGCCAGTTCGGCGGGCGGATGCACCTTGTAGCCCTGCGGCTCGGGGTAGAGCTCGCGCTCGTCGGGGGCGAACACAAGCTCGCAGCCCGCACTCTCGAGCAGCTCGCAATCGCGCGCCAGCGTGCGCGGATAGCGGTCGAAATCCTCGTGCGGCGCGAACTGCAGGCGGTTCACGAAGATGCTGGCCACCACCGGCGCCTCGGGCCCCACCGCGGCGCGCGCCTGGCGCACCAGCGAGAGATGGCCCTCGTGCAGATTGCCCATGGTGGGCACGAAGCCGGTGCCCGTGCTGCCGGCCAGGGCGGCGCGCAATTCGGCGATGGTGTGGATGACTTGCAGTGCCATGTCAGTAGCCGTGGAGATCGTCTTGCGGGAAGGTCTGGGCCTTCACTTCCGAGACATAGCGGCGCACCGCGTCCTGCACCGAGGAGGCGCCCTGCATGAAGTTCTTGACGAAGCGCGGGCGGCGGCCGGGCGTCACGTCCAGCATGTCGTGCAGCACCAGCACCTGGCCCGAGCAGCCCACGCCGGCTCCGATGCCAATCACCGGGATGGCCAGGCTTTGCGTCAGCTCGGCGGCCAGCGCGGCCGGGATCATCTCGATCACCAGCATCTGCGCGCCGGCATCGGCCAGCTCCTGTGCATGTTTTTTCAGCAGCGCGGCCGAGGCCTCGTCGCGCCCCTGCACCTTGTAGCCGCCCAGGGCGGTGACGGTCTGCGGCGTGAAGCCCAGGTGGGCGCAGACGGGAATGCCACGCTCCACCAGATAGCGCACCACCGGCGCGGTCCAGCCGCCGCCTTCCAGCTTCACCATATGGGCGCCGGCCTTCACCAGCGCGGCGGCGCTCTTCCAGGCCTCGGCGGTGCTGGCCTGGTAGCTGTCGAAGGGCAGGTCGCCGATGATCCAGGCGCTCTTGCGGCCGCGTGCCACGCAGCGCGTGTGATAGACCATCTCCTCCAGCGTCACCGGCACGGTGCTGCTCTGGCCCTGCAGCACATTGCCGAGCGAATCGCCGATCAGCAGCACGTCCACGCCGGCTTCGTCCAGCAGGGTCGCGAAGGCGGCGTCGTAGCAGGTCAGCATGGCGATCTTGTCGCCGCTGGCATGCATGTCCAGCAGGCGCTGGAGGCTCATCGGTTTGCGCTCGGTGTTCATGATGGCTGCTGCTCGGAGGTCAAGGGCGAGCGCAGTGTAGCGGGCCGATGCGGGTTTGCACCAAGCCGGGGACAATGTAGGCTCGCTGCTCTACCGGAGACCCCCGCATGACCCTGACCGAGCTGCGCTACATCGTCGCCGTCGCGCGCGAACGCCACTTCGGCCGCGCCGCCGAGGCCTGCTTCGTCTCGCAACCCACGCTTTCGGTGGCGATCAAGAAGCTCGAGGAAGAGCTGGACGTGAAGATCTTCGAGCGCGGCGCCGCCGAGGTCTCGGTGACGCCGCTGGGCGAAGACATCGTGCGCCAGGCGCAATCGGTGATCGAGCAGGCCAGCGCCATCAAGGAGATCGCCAAGCGCGGCAAGGACCCGCTGGCCGGCGCGCTGCGGCTGGGCATCATCTACACCATCGGCCCCTATCTGCTGCCCGAGCTGGTCAGGCACACCATCGAGCAGTACCCGCAGATGCCGCTGATGCTGCAGGAGAACTTCACCGTCAAGCTGCTGGAGATGCTGCGCACCGGCGAGCTGGACTGCGCCATCATGGCCGAGCCCTTCCCCGACACCGGCCTGGCGATCGCGCCGCTCTATGACGAACCCTTCGTGGTGGCCGTGCCCGCCCCCCACCCGTTTGCGCAGCGCCAGAGCGTCAGCACCCAGGAGCTGAAGAACGAGACCATGCTGCTGCTGGGCACCGGCCACTGCTTCCGCGACCATGTGCTGGAGGTCTGCCCGGAGTTCGCGCGCTTCTCCTCCGATGCCGAGGGCATACGCAAGAGCTTCGAGGGCAGCTCGCTGGAAACCATCAAGCACATGGTGGCCTCGGGCATGGGCGTGACGGTGGTGCCCTCTTTAAGCGTGCCGCGCGACCCCACGCCGCATCTGCGCTTCGTGCCCTTCGAGGACCCCGTGCCCACGCGCCGCGTGGTGCTGGCCTGGCGCCGCACCTTCACGCGCTACGAGGCGATCGCGGCGCTGCGCAACGCCATCTATGCCTGCAAGCTGGATGGGGTGACCAGGCTTTCGTAGCAAGAAGCGGGTGGCCGCTGGCGCCGCGTGCCTTCAGACTGTCGCCATGATGCAAGACGCCACCCCCTCCGATCTCCGCTTCGAGCGCGTGCGCCAGGCCATCCAGCAGCTGGCCGCGGCGCCCGAGGCGCTCTCGCTGCAGGCACTGGCCGATGCCGCCGGGCTCAGCCCCTTCCACTTCCAGCGCAGCTTCGTCAGCATGGCGGGGGTCACGCCCAAGGAGTTTGCCCAGGCGCTGGCGCTGGCGCGTGCCAAGCAGAGCCTGCTGCGCGCCGAGTCGGTGCTGGAGGCGGCGCTGGCCGCCGGGCTCTCGGGGCCCTCGCGCCTGCACGACCTGTTTCTGAGCCTGGAGGGCCTGACGCCGGGCGAGTTCAAGCAGGCCGGGCGCGGCCTGGACGTGCAGTGGACGGCGCTGGACTCGGTGCTGGGCCCGGTCTGGCTGGCCAGCACCGCGCGCGGCGTGCTGCGCATGGCCTTCATGCGCGAGGCCTCCAGCGCCGCGCTGCTGGACGAGGCGCGCACGCTGCTGCCCGAGGCGCGCTGGCACGAGGCCGCGCAGCCCCTGCGCCCACTGGCCGCCGAGGTGCAGCGCCGCCTCGCCGGCCTCAAGCCCCAGCACCCGATCGGCCTGCTGCTCAGCGGCACGCCGCTGCGGCTCAAGGTCTGGGAGGCGCTCTTGCGCATCCCCGAGGGCCAGGTCCTGTCCTATACCCAGCTGGCGCGGCTGGCCGGTGCGCCGCAGGCGGTGCGCGCGGTGGCCAGCTGCGTGGCCGCCAACCCGATCGCCTACCTGATCCCCTGCCACCGGGTGATACGCGCGAATGCCGATTTCGGCGAATACCGCTGGGGGCCGGAGACCAAGCGTGCGCTCCTGGGGCTGGAGCTGGCGCGGCACGCCTCCTGAGCGTTTCTTAGGTGCCACCCTCCTGCCCGAACACGGTCTTGCGCGCGGTGGGCAGCCATTCGTCGATATTGCGGCTGGTGGCGATCAGCACCGGCACCAGGATCTGCTTGGCCGGCGGCTTGCCGGCCCGGCCCGCCAGCAAAGCCTCGGCGGCGCGTTGGCCCATCAGATAGGGCTGCTGCATGCCCACGGCCACCAGCGCCTTGCTCTTGAGCAGATCGACGAACTCCGGGATGCCGTCGAAGGAGCCCACCAGCAGCTCGGCGCTGCGCCGGGCGTCGCGCACCGCCTGCAGGGCCCCCAGCGTGGGCTGGTCCACCTCGACGAACAGGCCGCGCAGCTTGGGGAAGGCGGCCAGCATCTCTCGCACGAAGCCGTAGGTCTCCTCGGTCGAATAACTCTTCATCTGGCGCAGCACCACCTCCTTGCCAAAGCCGGCCTCGCGCATGGCATCGCGGAAGCCGTTGGTGCGGTCCTGGCCGTTCTTGCGGTCCAGCGCGATCGTGCACAGACCGTACTGTCCGCCCCGCCAGCCGCGTTCGCCCATGGCGCGCGCCATCGCCTCGCCCACCCCGTAGGCGCCCTTGTAGTTGTCGGACTTGATGTAGGACAGGTAGTCGCCACCATTGCTGCCGATGTCGGCCACCACCGCGGGCACCTTGGCGCGGCTCGCCAAGTCCAGCACCGCCACCGCCGACTTGCTGCTGGTGGGCGAGAGCACCAGGCCCGCGGCGCCGCGCGCCAGCACGCTGCTGGCATGGGCCAGCTGCAATTCGTCGCTGTTGCGGCTGTCCAGCGCCTCGAAGCTCATGCCGGCGGTCTCGACCACCGCCTGCACGCCGCGGCCCAGGGTGCGCCAGAACGGCAGATCCAGGCCCGGCGTCAGATAGGCCACCAAGGGCGCGGGTGCGAGCTGCGCCGCCACCGGCCAGCCGCCCGCAAGCAGGGGCAAGCCGGCAAACCGGCGCAGACAGCGGCGCCGCGACAAGATGCATGGGTAGGGCATGAGCTTGACCTCCGCGATGTCCTCAGGGCCGGGCCGCGATCGGCACCGCGTCCGCCACGTCGGCGCCGGGCGCATGGCGCGGCAGCGTCATGCGCAGCGTGGTGCCTTCGCCGGGCTGGCTGACAATGCGTATCTTGCCACCCAGCACGCCGGTGACGATGTTGAATGCGATGTGCAGGCCCAGGCCGGAACCGCCATGGCCCAGCTTGGTGGTGAAGAAGGGCTCGAACACATGTGTCAGATGCTCGGCCGGTATGCCGCAGCCGTCGTCGCTGACCCAGAGCTCGACGCAGCCGCTCTCCAGGCCGCGCGCGCCGATGCGTATCAGCCCGGCATCGCGGCCCTCGAAGGCATGCAGCACGGCGTTGTTGATGAGGTTGGTCAGCACCTGGCCGAGCGGCCCCGGGAAGCTGTACATCTCCAGGTCCTGCGGCAGTTCGGCCTGCAGCAGGAAGGGCGTCTTGCGCAGCGAGGGCTGCAGCGTCAGGCAGATCTCGCTCACCACCTCGTGCAGCAGGAAGCGCCGGCGCTGCGAGCTCTCGCGGTCCACCGCCACCTGCTTGAAGCTGGTGATCAGGTCGCCGGCACGGCCCAGATTTCGAAGCACGATGTCCGCGGCCGCATGCACCTCGCCCACATAGGCATGCAGGGCCTGGCGCGTGAGCGGATGTGCCAGCTTGGCCTCCATGTCCCGGGTGACGTCCTGGATGGTGCTGGCCGCTAGCAGGCCGTTGCCGATAGGCGTGTTCAGCTCATGCGCCACGCCCGCCACCAGAGCGCCCAGCGCCGCCAGCTTTTCGCTCGACACCAGCTCGCCCTGCATCTGGTGGAGCACATCGACGCTGTGCTGCAGCTCGGCATTGGCATGCCGGAGCGCATCGTCGCGCTCGATCAGGCGCGCGCGCATCTGGTCCATGGCATAGAGCAGGCTGCCGTGGTCGGCGGGCCGCAGCCGGATCACCGAGTGCAGGTCGCCGGCGGCGATGCGGCGCGCGATGTCGGCCGCGTACTCGGGTTCGCCGCCCAGCCGGTGCAGCAGCGAGCGCGTGATCGCCACCGTCACCAGCACGCTCAGCAGCAGCGCCAGCCCGGCCAGCGCGACGATCAGCCGGCGCGCATCCAGATAGGCCTGCTCCACCTGGCGGCTCGCCGCCAGCATCTGCGCGCCCTGGTGCTGGTTGAACTGCTCGAGCAGCGCGAAGTAGTCGGTCTGGTAGCCATGCAGGTCGACGATGAGCAGGTTGCGCGCCTCGCCCAGCCGATGCTGGTTCAGCAGGCCGATGAAGTCCTCCTGGTTGATGCTGTAGGCCGAGTGCACGACCTGCATGCGCCGCAGCAGCTCGCGGCCCAGCGGGTCGCTGACGCGCTCCCCCAGCGTGGCGAGCGCGACCTGCATGCGCTGCTGGGCGGCCGCGATCTCGGCCTGGGCCTGCGCCAGCTGGGCGTCCTCGTTGAAGATCAGCGCATTGCGCATCGCGCGCGCGGCAATGCCCAGCTGGCTGTTGACCTCGCTGATCAGTACCGTCTTGGGATATTCCTGCTGCAGGGCCTGCCGGGTGGTCTCGCTGAGCGCCCCGAGCTTCAGCACCGCCGCGCCGCTCAGCGCCACCAGCAGCACGATGATGGCGCCATAGCTCAGCGCCAGGCGCTGGCCGATGCCCGCGCGCCCGTGGCCACGCCACGAACCAAGCCTCGTCAGACTGTGTCTCATCGGTATGCGGATGAAATGGCGGTCGGCCACCCGCCCGGCAGGGGCGGGGCCGCCTGGGACACAGTCTACGGCCGCGGCAACGCCTCAGCGCAGCTGCGCCAGCGTGGCCACCGCCATGCCCATCAGCAGGGCCCCCACCCCGCCGGCCAGCCAGCGCTGGGTCGCAGCGCCGCCGCCGGCGCGCTGGCCGCGCAAGGCGCCCAGGCTGGCCAGCAGCACCGCGCCATAGACGACGATCTGGTTGGCCGCAATGATCAGCGTGAGCCAGAGCGCCTGCGCCAGCGGCGCGCGCTCCGGGCTGCGCAGAAAAGCCGGGAACACCGCCAGCATGAAGGCATAGGCCTTGGGGTTGAGCAGGCAGTTGGCCATGCCGCTGAAAAACACCCGACCCGGCGCCTGCGCCTTCACGGCCGCGGCCGGCGGGGCGCCGGCCGGCGCGGCCACCATCCAGGCCGAACGCAGCATCTGCCAGCCGATCCAGCCCAGGTAGAGCGAACCCGCCACCAGCATGAGCGCAAAGGCACCGGGCAAGAGCATCAGCAGGGCCGCGAGGCCGCTGAGGTTGAGCAGCACATGCACCACCCCGCCGGCCACGATGCCGGCCAGCGCCAGCAGGCCGCCGCGCCAGCCCGACTGCAGGGCATGGCCGGCCACATAGGCCATGTCCATGCCGGGCAGCACGATGATGCCCAGGGTGAGCAGAAAAAACATCCAGAGACTGTGGCTGGCATCCATGGCCGGCTCCCTTGTGGTTGACTTCAAGGCTCGCAGTCTAGAAAGCAAATAGGACAGAATCGGCCCTGTATCGACCACCGAGCACCATGAGCAAACCCACCGGCCGTGTCCTTGCCCTGCTGGAGCTGCTGCAGTCGCGCGCGCGCCTGCCCGGCAGCGAGCTGGCCGAGCGGCTCGGCGTGGACCAGCGCACCGTGCGTCGCTACATCGCCCAGCTGGTGGAACTGGGCCTGCCGATCCAGACCGAACGTGGCCGCGATGGCGGCTATGCGCTGGCGGCCGGCCACAAGCTGCCGCCCATGATGTTCAGCGCCGAAGAGGCGCTCGCGCTCACGATGGGCTTGCGCGCGGCGCGCGAGCTGGGCCTGCACGGCATCCTGCCGGCCATCAGCAGCAGCGAGGCCAAGCTGGAGCGCGTCATGCCGACGGCGCTGCGCAAGCGCGTCGCGGGCATCGCCTCGGTGGTGGCCCTCGACCTCAAGACGCCCAAGCAGCGCGCCGCCAGCCCCGAGCTGCTGGCGCTGAGCACCGCCGCGCGCGCCCAGCAGCGCGTGCGCCTGCAGTATCTGGATCTGCACCAGCAGGCCAGCACGCGCGAGCTCGATGTCTACGGCCTGGCCTACCGGGGCGGCGCCTGGTATGCGGTGGGCTATTGCCAGCTGCGCCAGGACGTGCGCTCGTTCCGGCTCGACCGCGTGCAGGCCGTCGAGGCCCTGCCGGTGAGCTTCGGCCGCCCGGCGGATTTCGATGTGCTGGGCTATCTGACCCACGCCATCGCCACGCTGCCGCGCAACCACGCGGTGGAGGCCCTGCTGCACACCGATCTGGCCACGGCGCGGCGCGCCCTCTATGCCGAGATGGGCGTGCTGGAACCCTGCCGTGGCGGCGTGCGCCTGCGCGCCCAGGCCGACGATCTGGCGTCGATGGCGCGCGACTTCGCCCAGCTGCCCTTCGGCTTCAGCATCGTCAAGCCCGCGGCGCTGCGCCGCGCCATCGCCGCCCATGCCCAGGCCCTGTTGACGCACATGCAATAAGTCATGCGTAGTCACCCGAAGTCGGGTAAATGCGCCCCCTTGAACCGAGGGGTGCGCTCCCGCCGCGGCATGAGCTAACGCCTACATTGCCACCCTCAATAAGACCAACCGTCAGGAGAGGGATCAAAGATGAAGAAGCAAGTATTGGGCGCCGTGGCTGCGGCCGCCCTGGCGCTGTGCGCCGGCCAGGCGCAGGCCCTGAACATCGTGCTGTGGGATACCAGCGGCAGCTTCGGCAAGGCGCCGCATGGCGCCGAGGCGCTGTTCGCCTTCCAGAAGGCCGCCAACTACTGGAACAAGACGCTCACCAACGACGTCACCGTCAACATCCAGATCTCCTTCGACGCCCTGGCCCCCGGCGTGCTGGGCTCCACCGGCAGCGCCAGCCAGGTGGTGGCCGTGACCGACGCCTACGCGCGCCTGGCCGCCACCAAGACCAGCGCGCTGGACAATATCGCCGTGGCGAATCTGTCGACGCTTTCGGCCAGCGGCGGCCTGACGGTGCGCATGAACAACTACCACGACGTGGCCAACAAGATCGGCGTCGCCGCCGATGCCACCCGCCTTGTCACCGGCAATCTGGACAGCACCCGCTACCTGGACGTCAACCAGTCGGTCGTGAAGGCCCTGGGCCTGACCAGCCTGACCGGCCCGGCCCAGCAGTTCGACGCCAATATCAAGTTCAGCTCGAACTTCGGTTTCGACTTCAACCCGAGCAACGGCATCGACGTGGGCAAGTACGACTTCACCGCCGTCGCCATCCATGAGCTGGGCCATGCGCTGGGCTTCGTCAGCGGCACCGACACCTTCGACATCCTGGCCCATGGCAAGGGCCCGCTGGCCGCCAACTTCGAGGCCGGCAACTACGGCGACAAGAACACCGACGGCTGGGCCATCGGCAGCACGCTGGACCTGTTCCGCTATGGCAATGCGCTGAACGGCAGCAGCCTGGCGCTGCAATGGTCGGCCGCGCCCAACCGCGCGGCCTTCTTCTCGATCGACGGCAAGCATGTGTTCAACCTGCCCGACGTGGATCAGGAAGCCGGCTTCTTCTCGACCGGCCGCTACAACGGCGACGGCCAGCAGGCCTCGCACTGGAAGGACAACCTCGGCGCCATCGATCCCGACACCGGCGGCGCCTGCCTGTTCGAGACGCGCGCCGTCGGCATCATGGACCCGACCTCCTCGCCCTGCCACCAGGGCGCGATCACGCAGAACGACATCGCCGCCTTCGACGCGATGGGCTGGAACACCAGCTTCGACGTGCTGGCCAATGGCAGGTACAGCATCAACAGCAGCGGCGCCTTCGCCCTCGACGGCCTGGCCGCCGCGGTGCCCGAGCCCGCCACCTGGGCGCAGCTGCTGCTGGGCTTCGGCCTGATCGGCGGCTTCCTGCGCGCACGCCGCCGGGGTGGCGACGCCGCCTGAGCGAGGCAGCGCCGGCGGGGCGGCCGCGATCGGTTAGGCTGTCGAGCACCCGAACGACCCGTGGAGCCCCGCATGGCCAAGAAATCCGCCACCGCCGCCATCAATATCGGCATCAGCGACAAGGACCGGGCCGCCATTGCGGGCGGCCTGGCCAAGCTGCTGGCCGACACCTACACGCTCTACCTGACCACGCACAACTTCCACTGGAACGTGACGGGGCCGATGTTCAACACCCTGCACACCATGTTCATGGCGCAGTACACCGAGCTGTGGACCGCGGTGGACCCGATCGCCGAGCGCATCCGCTCGCTGGGCCATGTGGCGCCGGGCTCCTACGCCCAGTTCGCCAAGCTCAGCAGCCTCAAGGACGCGCCCGCCACCCCGCCCAAGGCGCTGGAGATGGTGCGCATCCTGGTGGAAGGCCACGAGGGCGCGTGGCGCGCACCGCGCGCAGCCTGTTCCCGCTGGTGGACAAGGCCTCCGACGAGCCCAGCGCCGATCTGCTGACGCAGCGCCTCACCGTGCACGAGCAAGCCGCGTGGATGTTGCGCAGCCTGCTGGAGGAATGATGAGGATGCGCCGGCATGCGACCGCGCTGCTGCTGCTTGCGCTCGCCGGCGCACAGGCAGCGCCCGTCGGCGAGCCCAGCCGCGCCGAGCTGACGCGCCAGGTCGAGGCGCTGGACCAGGCCTTCTTCGGCGCCTTCAACCAATGCCGGATCGAGCAGCTGGCCGGCCTGGTGGCCGAGGACCTGGAGTTCTTCCACGACAAGACGGGGCTGATGCGTTCGCGCCAGGCCTTTCTGGACAGCGTGCGCAAGAACGTCTGCAAACGCTTCCGGCGCGAACCGCTGCCGGGCACCATGACGGTGTTCCCGCTGGAGGGCTTTGGCGCCATCCAGATGGGCGAGCACAAGTTCTGCCCGCTGGACAGCGGCCGCTGCGAGGGCAAGGGCCGCTATGTGCATGTCTGGCACCGCCTCGACGAGGGGCGCTGGGAGCTGATGCGGGTGCTTAGCTATGAGCACCTGCCGCTGTCGGAGTGAGGCGGCGGCTTGTATGTTCGGACCAGCCCAGCGCGGTAGAGCTTGTGGGAAGACTAAGCGTCTGCAAGATGCAGCCGTCTGGCTCGACAGCGCTAGGGCAGCGATATTGTGGCCACGCGATGCCCTGTCAGCCATCAACGCCAGGCGTGCTCACATCTCAGACCTGCTGCTTGAATTCGAGTTGAAGCAGGTCGCCGTCAAACTCGGTGATCGTGCCAACTAGATCGGGACGGACCGAGAACGTCTTTTGAATCTGACTCTCGTCATCAACCTGCCCGACCTGAGACTTAGCCTCTGGGCCAAGCGGGTGGCTGATGACGATGCGCACGGCCCGATGCTCTGAAAAGGCCAGATTCAAATTCGTGCGCAGTTCCTCGCGTCCGGCTCTATTGCCTTTCCATCCTGACAGTTTGTCCAGATACACGAGAGTCCGCCGTTCGCGATCGAAGCTGAGCTGGTTTTCCCACAAGCTCAACACCAATTCACCCGAAATGGAAAAGGCTGAAACTGACCATAGATTGTTGCGGAGCGTCGCTCCATAACGCTTGAACGACTCGGAATAGGTGCTGGCCATGCCTAAAAGCATAGCCTGCATTGCGGGGCTGCCAATCGCCCCAGGCTACCGCCACAGGTGGACTCCTGCCACTTCTTGTCAGCAGACATGCGCATAGGATGTCGGTTGGGCTGATCGATCAACACGTCAGCAGCATCGACTGCGACAACTCGGTAGCGAAACGGGGGGATATCCAATGAACGTACTTACCCTGCGCGAATTGCTCGCGCTGCGAGGCCTGGACCTCAATCAGCGCATCAAAATAGTTCGACACAGTCATGCGCCTCAGAGCATTGCTGAGTTGCGCTCTTTTGGCCTGTTTGAAGCCTACCAGGCAATTCAGTCAGGCCCCGTCTTCGAGTGCGAACTGATCGTCTCGTTCGAGGCTATGGAGCGCGGCCAAGCCCGCTTGATCGGCATTTACAAAGTAGGGGACCGTCGCCCGGCACTAACTGCTGACATACCAGATGGTTTAAGCGGCGTGTCAGTCACAGACGGCGACTGCTTCTACGAGTTGCAGAGGCTGGACGCGTTTGACTTTTTGAGCGATCGCGTGGTCATCGACTGGGGCGCCGGCACTTTGGCTTGGCATCAGTGGCTATGCGACGGTAAAGAGGGCGAAGGCAAGAACAAGCCAGTTGTCGGGCTACAGAATCCTGGCTTCGTCCGTGAATTTCCTGGCTACGCTGACTTGCTGCTGGGGTATGCCGATCTCTTACGCCTCGTCCGCAATCCAGCCGACAACCCGGAATGGCATCAGAAACTCAAGGCAGTGTCCGGCATCTACCTGATCCAGCACCGCAGCAGCGGACAACTGTATGTCGGCTCCGCGTGTGGTTCTGAAGGCATATGGGGACGTTGGTGCGACTATGCCCTGACCCGACATGGCGGCAACCGGGGCCTGATTGAGTTGCTCGAACGCGAGCCCCTTGCATTTCAAGACTTCCAATTCGCCCTGCTGCGTACCCTCCCCGGCAATCTAGGCAGGGACGAGGTGTTGCGCTATGAAGCACTTGAAAAGCTGAAGCTGGGCACCCGAGTTCACGGGCTGACAAGGAACTGAACCATGGGAACGGCAAGCAACAAGGCGCGGCGTCAGGCGCCTGAGTACCTTCTGCTGTTCGGCACCGAAGGTCCGGTTCACATCCGTGTCAGGTTCAAAGAGCCAGGCTGCAGCATCGGTCCTCGCCGCTGCGAGCCGAGCGAACTCGGGCGGTTGTTCAACGGTCAAACAGGTCTGCCGCACGAATATCTATTCTTCGATGAGCATCTTCATGTCGTGGATCGCTACGTATGGGAGCCGAAACTGCATCAACTCACCATCTGGGCGTCCGCCCCGACCGCACTTGAGCCGGCCTTTGACGAAGCTTGAGCCCCTGTCGTTACGCAGTCGGGATCGTCCGTGCCAGATCTGGACGTCCGCAGCGCCCGCTCAGCTACGAGCACCTGCCGCTGTCGGAGTAAGGATATGGCGGCTCACAGCACCGACAGCAGGCCGATGATGCCCAGCGCCAGCGCCGCCAGCGCATCGCCGGCGATCAGGCCGCCGCCCACCAGCGAGGTTGAACTCATGTCCGAGGGCAGCTCGTCCTCGCCCGCCGCCGGCTTGGGCGCCAGCGTGTTGATGAGGCTGGAGATCACGCCGCCGCCGGCAAACCAGGCCGAGGTGCTGAGGTTGACGAAGCCGCCGAAGGACGAGGCATAGGGGCTGGGCAGCAGCACCGCGTCGAGCACGAAGTCGGTGACGAAGCCGCTCTTGCTGGCCGCCACGAAGCGGCGGTAGCCGGCATGGCCCCAGATCAGCTTGCGCAGCAGCTCGGTCACCAGGCCGATCGCCACGCCGATCCAGATCGCATCGGTCTGGTAGGGCTTGGGGTCGGTGAGGCTGCGCAGCGCGCCGACGAATTTGTAGGTCATCGCCGAGGTCCACTGCGCCGGCGCCTGATCGGCGCTCATGGCGGTCTGGTCCAGGTTCAGCACCGGGTAGGCCGACATGAAGAGCTTGGCGATCACCACCGCCAGGATCGCGCCCAGCAGCAGGCCGGCCACCTGGAAGCGGAACTGCAGCGCGCGGTTGGAACCGAGGCGCCAGCCGGTCGAGCGATCCTGCTGCATATCGCCCGCCACGCTGGACGAGACGAACACCACCATCGCCGCCAGCAGGCCCAGCATCGGGTCCTTGAGGCCGATGCTGGCCAGTATCAGCACCGTCACCACAAAGGCCGAGGAGATCGGGTTCTGATCGGTCAGGCCCAGCGAGATGCCGTTGACGATGGCAAACACATAGACCAGGCCCACCGCCAGCAACATATAGCCCAGCGGCTCGTGGAAGAAGTTCACGCCGCAGAACACCGTGGCCGCGGTCCACACCGCGACCCAGGCGAGCAGGCGCGGGGTACTGGCGCGCGGCCCGGTGCGCTGCTCCTCGGGCACCTCGGTCTGCACGGCATTGACGTCGCGCAGGCGGCGCGCGGCGCGCCAGAAGATCAGCGTCAGATCGACGATGGCGGCGCCCAGGATCAGGCCCAGCGCGATCAGGAAGGCGATCTTGCGGAAGGGCTCTCCGGCCTTGAGCCAGCCGATGCTGATGAAGTAGGGCCCCAGGGCCCAGAACACCAGACCGCCCACGATGGCCGGAATGCCCACGCGCGCGCCCACGATCAGGCCGGCGCCAAAGGTCGAGGCCGAGAGCTCGATGGCCTCCAGCAGCGGGATCTTGGCCGCCGCGAACCCCGTGCCCAGGCCCGCGGCCATGCCGCCGAACAGGCGCGAGACCGAGCGCTTCAGCAGCACCGGGTCGGTCAGCGCGCGCAGGATGTTGGCCACCGCCAGCCCGGAGGGGAAGGTCAGCTGCATGCGCTCCACCAGGATCGGCGTGTAGAGCATGCCGATGCCGGCGGCCATCATGCCGATGCAAAGCATGTAGGTGACGAGCTGCCAGTTGGGCACCGGCGGCATGCCCATCCAGGTCATGGCCTGGATCAGCGTGCTCATCGCCATCATGCCGGCCACCGAGGCGGCGGTGGTCTGGATGTAGTTGGCGCCATGCTTGCCCTCGGAGCCGTAGCCGTAGGTGACCACCGAACCGAGGATGCCCGCCAGCACCTGGCCGCCGACGAAGAAGCCGATCGAGAAGTTCATGAAGGCCGCGGTGATGCCGCCCAGCGGGCCCAGCACCAGCATGCCGATGGCGCCCAGCAGGGCGTAATAGCGCCAGCTGCCGACGCGCGGCAACCAGGCCCAGCGGCGCGTGTCCGGCACCGAGCTCACAGAAATGGAGGACATGGAGGAAAGGCCCAACGTAAGATGGCGCGGACTGTAGCCCCCGGGCCACCATCGCACCATGAGTGAGATCACCCCCACCCCCACGCCGCATCCCACCCGGATCGCCATCCTCACCTTCGACGGCTTCAACGAGCTCGACAGCTTCGTCGCCCTGGGCCTGCTGAACCGCCTGAAGGCCCAGGGCTTCAGCGCCGAGCTGTGCGGCCCCGGCCATGCGGTGACCTCGATGAACGGCGTCACGGTGCAGTTGCAGCGCCCGCTGGAATGGGCCAACGAGGCCGAGGTGGTGCTGTTCGGCTCCGGCATCTACACCCGCGCCATCGCCGAGAACTCGACCCTGCTCGATCGCCTGCAGCTCGACCCGGTGAAGCAGCTGATCGGCGCGCAATGCTCGGGCACCCTGCTGCTGGCGCGCCTGGGCCTGCTGGGCGACATGCCCGCCTGCACCGACCTGATCACCAAGCCCTGGGTCGTCGCGGCCGGCGCCCGCGTGCTGGACGAGCCCTTCCACGCGCGCGGCCCCATCGCCACCGCGGGTGGCTGCCTGGCCTCCCAGTACCTGGCCGCCTGGGTGATGCTGAGACGCGCCGGCGAGGCCGCCGCGCGCGAGGCGCTGCACTATGTGGCGCCGGTGGGCGAGAAAGAGTCCTATGTGGAACGGCTGCTGGCGCAGGTGGCGCGGTATTCCGCCTAGGCGCGTTCGATGCGGCAGGCGTAGCAGCCATGGCCGGTGAAACGCGCCAGCACAAAGGCCACCTCGGCGCGCGACAGCAGGCTTTGCAGATGCGTCTCGGCCTCGGCCGCCGCGACCACCGCCCCCTCCAGGATGCGCTCGGCGGCCGAATAGGCGCGCAGCAGGAAGCTCGGGCTTAGGTAAGGGTGCTCGCCGGCGAGCGGCAGGTGATCCAGGCCCTGCACCGGCTCGGCATCATCGGACGGGTCGGCCAACAGGAACACCGGCCCGTACTCGCGGTAAGGGCCGGCCTGCTCGAAGGGGCAATAGCTGGCCAGCAGCAAGGCCTCGCCGGGACGCGCGCGGCGCAAGGCATCGCGGCAGGGCTCGCCGCCTTCGGCGACATGCCGCTCCACCGGCTGGTTCAGATCGTCCAGGCCCGCGGCGCGGGCGCGCTGCACGAAGCCCGCACGGATGGGGGTGATGCGGTAGGGGGTGGTGGGGCTGGCTGGCATGGGGTGGTGCGCGGCGTTGATGTGACGACCATGCTAGGAGTGCGTCAGTCGGGGGGCCACCCGGTTCTTGCGGGTGACGTATCGCAAAGCGAGCGAGCCGGTCGGGATGCCGGCAGCATCAGCGGCGCGACAAATCGGCCGCACTGGGCAGCAGGGTCGGATCCATCAACGCCGCAACGTTGAGAATCCCGGCGCCAAAGCCCCGGTCTGGCATCCATCCGGCCGGGACGGTCGCGCTTCGGCGCGCCATGCAGCGGAATGCCTCGATCCGCTGCCAGGGCTCGGGGTAACGCGCCTGGATAGCCCCGCGATGGGCGAGCATCCACAGGGCCGCGGCGCCCGAGGTCATCGCTGCAGCAAAGCTGGTGCCGCCCCAAAAAGATGTGTAGCCGTAGCCGCTGCACCTTGTCGTGTGGGCCCGCAAGACTCCACCGGCGGGCGCGCTGAAATCGACCCAGCGCCCGCGCGAACTTATGCACCAAGGCCGCGCTCGGCGCGTGACACCGGCCACTGCGATGGCGCGCGGCAATGCCGCCGGAAATGCCGGCCAGCCCCGAACAGGCATATTGCCGGCAGCCGCAATCAGGATGACACCGCATTCGTAGCAGTGATCGAGCGCCAGACGGATGGCCTCGGGTGGGCTGAACTTCAGGAAGGTGCCCAGGCTGACGTTGATCACGTCCACCCGGACTTGGTCGACCAGATAGCGTAGCGCGGCCTCAAACTCATGGGCCCGCCAATCAATGATGACGCAATCGCTGATCCTGGCCGGCACGACCGGCACGCGCGGGGCCACGCCCAGATAGGCCGCCGCCGCGTCGTCGCCATTGATCACGCTGCCACTCATCGTGCCGTGGCTGCCGACCAACACCCTCGGCCACTCGCTGCCTGCGCCGGGCGGAGGATCCGGCAGAAAGGTACGCGCACCCCGCGAGTCAATCCAGGGTGAGTTCGGGAATCCAAATACCGGGTGTTGCGTGTAGCCGGTATCGAGCTGCCCGACCCGCAGCCCGCCCCAATCGATGTGCTTGCGGCCGCCCAGCAGTTCCCAGGCCCGTTCGACCTCGCACATCCGAAGATGCCAGTTTCGATCACTGCTCATAGGCCCGCGCCGCTCCCATGCTTCCTGCCTGCATCGCCTACGGACAGCGCGTCACAGGCAGGGCCTGCAGCGCGCGGAAATAGACGTTCTCGACCCAGGGCGGAACCGCGTCTGGATCGCACAGGCGCAGCGTGGGCATCGCACCAATCAGGCTGGCCAAGGCCTCGGGCACGATGCGCGCCTGCACGAACTGGCCAATGCACTCATGCACCCCATGCCCGAACGAAAGATGACCGGCGCCGGGATAGCGATCCCAGACGAAGCACTCAGCATGCGGCCCCGCCACGCCATCGCGGTTGGCCGAACCAATCACGACGAAGACGGCGCTGCCCTCGGGAATGTCGACACCATCAAGCTGCAAGTCTGTGGCAGCGTAGCGCTCGGCGATGGTGACGGGTGGATCGATGCGGCGCGCCTCCTCCAAGGCGCCCGCCAGCTTCGCATCGAAGGCTGCGGGCTGTGCCGTGCGAAGCGCCGCGAGAGCATCCCATGGCCGCGCTTGCGGCCTGCGCGGATCCGGCATCATGAGATTGCGCGTTGCCGTGCCCAGCAAGAAGGAAGCCGACTGGCCGGCCAGCGCGAACTGCACCAAGGTCACCAGCGCTTCGAGAAAGCGCAGCGGGCGGCACGGCGGGAACGAGAGCCCAAGGAGGCGCAGTTGGGTGCGCGCCGCGAGTTCCCCGATCAAGGTATGGGCATGGCGGGACTCGCCGATCGGGATCAGGCTGCGCAGCCAGGCCTTTGCGAATTGGCAGCCAAGGCGCCAGCCGAGGCGCAGGGACGCGTCGTAAAGACCGAGCTGCTCGGTCGCGCCCGGACGCTCTGGCTGGCCATAGCAGCTGATCATGGTTTGCACCAGGCGCTGACAGGCGGTGATCTGTGTGGCATCGGTCAAACCCACCAGGCGCCACAGGACGCGCAGCGGCACCCGGGCGCCATAGGCGCTCATGAAGTCGAATTGCTTGACGCCGCCGATGGCCGCCAACGCGGCCTTGATCTCGGCGCTGACGAGCGGGGCGATGCTAGCGGCAGAGGCCCGCAAAGCCGCCGCGGCCACACTGCGGACGACGCCATGGCGCGTGCCGTCCAGCGTGATGAGGCCGCGCAGCTTCAGGCGCGGCTGGGCCTGCAGGAATTGCTCGTGCTGTTCGAGCACCTTCCGGGCTTCTGGGCGGGACAGCACCCAGAAGGCCTTGTGCTCCTTCACCCACACGACGCGCCTGCCGGCATTGCGCAACTTTTTGTAGGCCGGAAACGGATCGGCGATGAAGCCGGCATCGCGCATGCGGATGCCGCCCGGTGATCTGGCGTGCTGGGCCGAACAGTCACGGCGCGGCGGCGGCAGATAGGTCGCGACGAAATCGGCCAGGCACTTGGAATGCAGCCGGCACAAGAAGATGCGGGTCCCGAGGGCAATCATCCAAGCCGGTAGGCTGGCCAGGCCAGTGAGGCGGGGCTCGTCCGCGGGTGGGCGGGCCGGTGCGTTCATCCGGCTGGCGGCTTCCTCAAGCTGGGTTAAGGCCGCGATGCCCGGGAAGAACAGGTAGAGGCTGCCGCGCGTGGTCACCAGCGGCGGGACCTCCAGGCCGCCAACCCCCGGCAGCTCCATATGGACGGGTTTGCTGCGCAGCCCGGCCAGGGGATCCTGCGTGCCACGAATCCCGCTGGCAGCGTCGCCGCCCTGTATCCATTGCCGCTGAATGAATTCGAATTGCCGCTCGAGACTGGCCCCAATGAACAGTCCCATCAGGCCTCGCTTGCCGACGCCATCCTCGACCCAGCGTATCGGCATGCCCCGCCGTATCAGCCGGCGCGAGTGCCTTTGTCCGGCGACGCGCGCGCTGCGCGGGTTGGTGCGACGGATATGGGCGCCCACCGGGCAACGCGTGCCCTCGTGATCGTTGAAGACCCCGGGATGTTCCCAGGAGGGGGCGTAGTCGAAAGCGTTGCTGGGCCCCGTCGCGCCGAGCGCCTGCGGGCAAAGAGACAGCGGCTCGCCGTCCCGCCAGCGGCCGAGCAGTTTCGCCCTGAGCAGTTCATCGCCAATGCTCAGGCGCGCCGCTTGATGCTTGATCGTCCGCTCGAACGCCTCCAAATCCTGCTCCATCATGCGCAAAGCGCCGAAGCTGCCGTTCGTCGCCAGGTCCGCGGGCAGATTCCCCAGGGAGGAGCCACCAAAGATGTTCTTGTAGTCCTTGCCAAGTAGGAACTCGCCGGGGCTCGCCGCGGGCTGGAAGTCCGGCGTCTCGGGTTTGCATTGCCCGCTGATGCGCGGCTGGGCAATGCTGTCGCGGTAGCCAAAATACACATAGCCTTTGGGCAGGGCGTGGGCGTTCTGTCGAAGCACCTCGCGCAGACCCTTCTGATGGACGCCCGTCTCGTCAATGAAGGTGTCGTAGATCGTTCTCGCTGCGTACGGCTCTGACGAGTACAGCACCACCATCAGGTGGATGTCTTGCTCGGCGCGGCCGAGCCGCCAGTGCCGGGGATCGCTGGGGCCGACGTCGCCGTTGGCCTCGCTGCGCCGCAATGCCCCCTCGCGAAACGCGACCGGAAAACGCTCGAGATCGGCGCGCCGATCAGGCAGCAATGTCTCGAGCCCGGCAAAGGTGAAGCCAAGCTGCGCAATCAGCGCCTGTTTCTTCTCGATCTGCCTGTCGGCCCTGATCACGCCACTCCACGCGCCCTGACCTGCAAAGACATCGGCCAACCATTTGCGCGCCAAGTCCGCATCGGTGATGGAGAAAAAGAGATACACCGCCGTCTGGGCCCGGTATCCGTTCAGGATGTTCGCCTGCACGTCCGCCAGTTCGACCGGGCCGCCGGGATGGTCCGTCGACGGCGACAGCAACTGGCGTCGCTTGCCAGCAATGTCCGTCACCGTCTTTCCCGGATATGCGCTGAAGATGGGAAAGGGGAAATCCGGGGGCAGCAGCACAGCATCGCAACGGCAGTTGCGCGGCGCCAGGGGCACGCGATTCCAGCACCTGACGAAGTCCATGAACTCTTCGGGATACTCGCGCACCGGCAGCGGCGGGGCATCCTCGACATACAGCAACAAGGCGTCGAAGACATCGCCCAAGGCGATGACGAAGTCCATCACATAGGGTTCAAGCGGACCGTCAAACGAGGTGGTGACCATCAGCGCCTTGCCATCCCATGAGGGCACAAAGCGCGCGAAGTGGAGGAAGCTCAGTTCCTGCAGGGCCCGCTCGATCTTGGGCTGCGCCACCACGATGTCCCACAGCATGAGGGGCAGCTTGCTGGGCGAAGCGAGCTTCAAGGCCAGGTTCAGCCCATGACTCACTTGCGCCGGGTCAGGGGCCAGCCACGATCTTGCCCAAGGCGGAAACTTGTCCATGCCCTCTCCTATCGGTGGGTAGGCACCAATGGCCTCCGAGTCAATGCCGGATTGGCATCCAACGCGGCAGCCTTGTCATCATCAATGCGGCTATGCGTCGAACTCTCCCCGCCTCTCGACGCCAGCACGCCGCCTCCTGCCCACCCGCTGCGATAATCCGCCCCTTCCCCCGAAACGCGCGCCGCCCATGAGGCCTGGCCGCGCCTGCCCAAGCCATCATGTCCGCCGATCTGCCCACCCGCATCGATACCGAAGTGCGCCGCCGCCGCACCTTCGCCATCATTTCCCACCCCGACGCGGGCAAGACCACGCTCACCGAGAAGCTGCTGCTGTTCTCGGGCGCGATCCAGATCGCCGGCTCGGTGAAGGCGCGCAAGGCCTCGCGGCATGCCACCTCGGACTGGATGGAGATCGAAAAGCAGCGCGGCATTTCGGTGGCCTCGTCGGTGATGCAGATGGAGTACCGCGACTGCGTCATCAACCTGCTCGACACCCCCGGCCACCAGGACTTCTCGGAAGACACCTACCGGGTGCTGACCGCGGTGGATGCGGCGCTGATGGTGATCGACGCGGCCAATGGCGTGGAGCCGCAGACGCGCCGCCTGCTGCAGGTCTGCCGCGCGCGCAACACCCCCATCCTCACCTTCGTCAACAAGATGGACCGCGAGGTGCAAGAGCCGCTGGCGCTGATGGACGAGATCGAGCGCGAGCTGGGCATGACGGTCGTGCCCTTCACCTGGCCGGTGGGCATGGGCAAGCAGTTCCATGGCGTGATGGACCTGCGCCAGCAACGCATGCGCGTGTTCGCCCCCGGCGAGGACCGCGTGGCCGGCACCGAGGAGGTGCTGGACGGCCTGGACAACCCCGCCTATGCCGAGCGCTTCGGCATGCAGTACGAGAACGCCCAGGGCGAGATCGAGCTGGTGCGCGAGGCCGCGCCCGAATTCAATCTGGACGACTTCCTCACCGGCCAGCAGACACCGATGTTCTTCGGCTCGGCGGTCAACAACTTCGGCGTGCAGGAGATCCTAGACGCGTTGGTGGAGCTGGCGCCCGCGCCCTCCGATCGGCCGGCCATGCAGCGCGTGGTCAAGCCCGAGGAGCCCAAGTTCAGCGGCGTGGTGTTCAAGATCCAGGCCAATATGGACCCGGCGCACCGCGACCGCATCGCCTTCCTGCGCGTGGCCTCGGGCCATTTCGAGCGCGGCATGCGGCTGAAGGTGGTGCGCAGCGGCAAGGAGCTGCGCCCCAACACGGTGGTGAGCTTCCTCTCGCAGCGCCGCGAGCTGCTCGACGAGGCCTTTGCCGGCGACATCATCGGCATCCCGAATCACGGCGTGCTGCAGCTGGGCGACACCATCACCGAGGGCGAGGCCCTGCAGTTCACCGGCCTGCCCTTCTTCGCGCCGGAAATGTTCCGCTCGGTGGAAGTGGCCGACCCGCTCAAGACCAAGCAGCTGCGCGCCGGCCTCACCCAGCTGGGCGAGGAGGGTGCGATCCAGGTGTTCCGCCCGATCGCCGGCAGCGTGCTGCTGTTGGGCGCGGTGGGCCAGCTGCAGTTCGAGGTGGTGGCGCACCGCCTGGAGCATGAGTACGGCGTCAAGGCGCGCATCGCACCGAGCCGCTTCCAGGTGGCGCGCTGGGTCACCTGCGACGACGAGGCCGAGCTCAAGCGCTTCATCGCCGCCAACGACCACCGCATGGCCTACGACGCGGTGGACGCGCCCACCGTGCTGGTGGAATACGCGCCCGAGCTGCGCGCGATCGAGAGCAACTGGCCCAAGATCAAGTTCCACGCGCTGCGCGAGCACGCCGGCCTGGTGTTCCAGCAGCGCCTGGATGGGTGACGGATGGCGGGCCGGCCGGGCCGTGGCAGAGTCGGGGCTTCCCTGCTGAAAGCCCGACGATGAGCACCCTCACCACCGCCCGCCTGCGCCTCGAGCCCGTCAACGAAACCCATCTCGAGGGCCTGTACGCCCTCAACAGCCTGCCCGAGGTGATGCGCTACATCACCGGCAAGCCCGACAGCCGCGAGGACACCGTGGCCATGATCGAGCGCATCCAGCAACGCTGGGCCCAGTTCGGTTTCGGCTGGTGGGCCTTCATCGAAATCAGCAGCGGCGAAGTCATCGGCATGGGCTGCGTACAGCACCTGGCGCGCGACCCGGCCAACCCGCTGGAACTCGGCTGGCGCCTGCATCCGAAGCACTGGCACCGGGGCTATGCCTCGGAGGCCGCCAAGCGCATGGCCGCCTTTGCCTTCGACGAGCTGCAGGTGCCGCTGCTGTGCGCCGTCTGCCACCACGAGAACAAGGCCTCGGCCACGGTGATGCAGCGCCTGGGCATGGTCTACAAGGGCGAGGAGCGCTGGTACGAGATGGATTGCAGCGTCTACCAGATCACGCGCGACGACTGGTCGCTGCACTCGGCCAATTAGGAGCCGCGCCTGACGATCGGGCGCGCCGCCACCTCGGGCTGCAGCATCGCGATCTCGGCGCCCAGGCGCTGCGCCAGCGCGGCGTTCAGGTGCTGGCCATGGTGCTCCAGCGTGGCCTGGGCCAGCTTGATGATGCGGCCATTCAGGCTGCGCGCGGCCAGCGCTACCAGGGCACGCAGGGTCAGCTCGGGCTGGCGGTTCACCAGATGGCCCATCGCCTCGCGCGCCTGCTCGTTGATGGCCGCGGCGCTTTCGCGCACCAGCTCCTGCATGGCCGGCAGGCGCGCCGCCGCCAGCTCCAGCAAGCGGGTGCGCTGGTGCGAGACGCTGAAGCGCTGCGTCGCGCGAGCCGCCCAGTCCATCGCGCCGGGCAGGGCCTGGGTGCCGGCGGCGCGCGCCATCAGCTGGATCAGGCAGGCGCCCATCTCGAAGCTGCACTCGGGCCGGGCCAGCTGGGCCGCCAGCTCGGCCAGCCCGGCCGACGCCGCCTCCGCCTGGCGCAGCTGCAGCGCCAGCACCACGTCCAGCGCCTTCATCAGCATGCGCAGGCGCGCGCTGTCGGGATGGAGGGTGAGCGCCTCCTGCAGGAATTTGTGCGCGCGCTCGATATCGGCCAGCCCCTGCTTGCCGCCCACGTCCAGGCTGGCCACGGCCAGCGCCACCACGCCCTGATAGTCGAGCGCGCGCGAATGCGCGCCGATGTCCAGCGCCGCGCCCAGGTGCTCGGCCGCCGCGCCGCTGTCGCCCAGATAGAGCTGCAGCGAGCCCAGCTTCTGCAGGCGCGAGACATTGCCGGGCGAGATCTGCACCGCCTTGCCAAACACCTCGGCGGCGGCCTCGAAATCCATCTTCTCCAGCAGCGCCCGGCCATAGACGTCGTAGGCATCGACATAGGCCGGGTTCTCGGCCAGCAGGGTCTCCAGCGAGCGGCAGGCCTGCTCGGGATCGGCGCCCTCCAGCGCGATCCTGGCCAGGCCCAGGCGCGCCCAGGGCACGGCCTTGTGCGCCAGCAGCGACTCCAGCATGCGCCTCGCGGCCTCCAGTTCCTTGAGCCGCAGATACAGCTCCGAGCCGATGCGGGCCGCGTAGACCTTGTAGGGCCCGCCCTCGCGGAACATGCGCTCGCAGCGCTCGGCCGCGCCGGCGTAATCGCCCGCCTCGATGGCCTGGAACACCTCTTTGAACGCGGCCTTGCGCTCCAGCACGATGCGCAGGCGCTCCTCGAACTGGCCGCTGGTGATGGGCTTGAGCAGGTAGTCGTCCAGCGCCCCCTCCAGCGCCGCGGCCACCTGCGGGTGGCGCGCCTCGTCGGTCACCATGATGAAGGCGGTCTGCATCGGCAGGCCCTTGGACTGGCGCAACTCGTCCAGCAGGTCCTGCCCGCTCAGGTCATGGGCCGCCTGGCGCGAGAAGTGGAACTCGCTGAGGATGATGTCGTAGGGCTGCAGCGCCGCCTTGATCATGCGGCGCGCCTCCTCGGGCCGGCGCGCCGCCTGCACCGCGGGGATGCCCAGGTCGCGCAGCATGCGGCTCAGCACCGAGCGCAGCAGCTCGCTCTCGTCGATGATGAGGGCGCTGAGCCGGCCAAGCTCAAGGCCGCCGGCCCGCGCCGCGGGCGAAAGAAAGGGGTTGGATGCCACGAGTGAAGTCCTTGCAGACGCAAGGATAGGGCCGATTCCACCCCTCAGTTCACGGCTTGATGCTGTAGTTGGCCGGCAGCCAGATGTAGCCCTTGCCATCGGGCCGCAGACGGCCGATGCCGGGGAAGGAGACATGGGTAAAGGCCACATATTCGCCATTGCCGGCCGCCTCGGCATAGGTCTTCTGGCGCGCCGGCATGGCCTGGCTGGAATCGCTGTCGAAGCTGATCGTCACGGTCGGGTCGGCGAACTGCACTGCGGCCACATGCATCAGGTCGCCGCCAAACACCATCTTCTGGCCCTTGCTCTCGGCCACGTAGATGGTGTGGCCCGGTGTGTGGCCGTAGGCGGGACGGGCGCTCAGCCCTGGCACCAGCTCGGTGGCACCATCAAAAGGCTTGAGCCGGCCGGCCTCGGCGTAGCCCTTGGTCGCCAGCTGTGCTCCCTTGAAGTCACCCTGCCGGGCGGCCGGCGCCTGGGCCATCTGCTCGGCGCTGAGCCAGTAGTCGGCCTCGCGCTTGTCCATGCGCACCACGGCGTTCGGGAAGGCCGGCTTGCCGTCCAGCATCAGCCCGCTCACATGGTCGCCGTGCATATGGGTGATGTAGACCTCGTCCACCTGCTCGGGCTGGTAGCCCGCGGCCTTCAGATTGGCCAGCAGGCGTCCCGCCGACGGCCCCCAGGCGCCGGCCGTGCCGGTATCCACCAGCACCAGCTTGCCGCCGGTGTTGATCAGGAAGCCGTTGACCGAGGTTTCCAGCGGCAGGCCCAGGTAGGCGTGCTGCAGGGCGCGCAAGACCTGACCCGGCTGGTTTTCCTTCAGCAGCTTGTCCACCGGCAGGTCCAGGGTGCCATCGTTCAATGCGGTGACCTCGAAGTCTCCCAGCATCATGCGGTAGTAGCCGGGCGCCTGGCTCTTGACCTGGGGCGCGGCCGCCTGTACACCAGCGGTGGCCAGCGCCAGGGCCAGCACGGCAAGACGAGACATGGAGGACATGGTGATCTCCTTTGGGTTGCAAGTGGCGGGCAGGATAGCAATCCTGCCGCATCCTTGTGCAGCCCCAGGATTTCATGCATTCATTCATGTCGCCCAGGTGTCAGGCCACCCCGGGCAAACCCTTGCGCAATGCTACGTAAAGGTAGGCCCCGTCCCTGCGCTAGGCTGAGCCCACCTACATTCGTCATTCGGTCTGCACTGCCGCGGCATGTAGAACAGCGAGCGAGAAAAAAGAAAAGCGTTTCCTCATGAGCGAACTGATACTCGAGACAACAGGGCTCAGCAAGGACTTCAAGGGCTTCACGGCGGTCGACAACGTGAACCTGCAGGTCCAGCGTGGCCATATCCACGCCCTGATCGGCCCCAACGGCGCCGGCAAGACCACCTGCTTCAACCTGCTCACCAAGTTCCTCGAGCCGACGCGCGGCAAGATCCTCTTCAACGGCATCGACATCACCGGCGAGAAGCCGGCCGAGATCGCGCGCCGCGGCGTGATCCGCTCGTTCCAGATCTCGGCCGTGTTCCCGCACCTCAGCGTGCTGGAGAACGTGCGCATCGGCCTGCAGCGCTTCACCGGCACCAGCTTCCACTTCTGGAAGGGCCTGACCGGCCTGAAGCAGCTGGACGCGCGCGTGCTGGCCCTGCTGGAGCTGGTGGACCTGCGCGAGATGGCGCAGCTGAAGGCGGGCGACCTGCCCTATGGCCGCAAGCGCGCGCTGGAGATCGCCACCACCATGGCCATGGAGCCCGAGCTGATGCTGCTGGACGAGCCCACCCAGGGCATGGGCCATGAGGACGTGGAGCGCGTCACCGACCTCATCAAGCGCGTGGCCGAGGGCCGCACCGTGCTGATGGTTGAACACAATATGCGCGTGATCTCGCGCATCGCCAACCGCATCACCGTGCTGGCGCGCGGCGCGGTGCTGGCCGAGGGCGATTACGACACCGTCTCCAAGCACCCCGCGGTGCTGGAGGCCTATATGGGCAGCGAAGCCGCCGAGTTGCAAGGAGCGCATTGAGCATGAGCGAGATCGCGCTGCAAATAGAGAACCTGCACGCCTGGTACGGCGAGAGCCACATCCTGCACGGCATCAGCCTGGCCGTGCCCAAGGGTCAGGTCATGACCCTCTTGGGCCGCAACGGCGCCGGCCGCACCACCACGCTGCGCGCCATCATGGGCCTGACCGGCGCGCGCAAGGGCTCGATCAAGGTGCATGGCGTGGAGAGCATCCACCTGCCCACCCACAAGATCGCCCATCTGGGCATCGGCTACTGCCCGGAAGAGCGCGGCATCTTCGCCTCGCTCAGCACCGAGGAGAACCTGCGCCTGCCGCCGCTGCTGAAGGGCGGCCGCGCCAAGCCCATGAGCGAGCAGCAGATCTACGCCATGTTCCCCAACCTGGCCGAGCGCAAGCACAGCCAGGGCACGCGGCTCTCGGGCGGCGAGCAGCAGATGCTGGCGGTGGCGCGCATCCTGCGCGTGGGCGCCGACATCCTGCTGCTCGACGAGATCTCCGAAGGCCTGGCCCCGGTGATCGTGCAAGCGCTGGCGCGCATGATCAGGGCGCTCAAGGCCGAGGGTTTCACCGTCGTGATGGTGGAGCAGAACTTCCGCTTCGCCGCGCCGCTGGCCGACCATTTCGTCGTCATCGAGCATGGCGAGGTGGTGGAGTCGTTCCCGGCGTCGGAACTGCCCGCCAAGCAAGCCAAGCTCGACGAGTTACTCAGCGTTTGATTGATCAACAATCACATAGAAGGAGACCGAAGATGAAATCCGTCAGCATCAAGTGCATCGCCCTGGCCAGCCTGCTTGCCTGCGGCGGCGCGGCCCAGGCCCAGATCTCGGGGGATGTGGTCAAGATCGGCATCATCACCGACATGTCCAGCGTCTATGCCGACATCGACGGCGCCGGCGGTGTCGAAGCCATCAAGCTGGCGATCGCCGACATGAAAGGCCAGGTGGCCGGCAAGAAGATCGAGGTGCTGTTCGCCGACCACCAGAACAAGGCCGACGTGGCCGCCTCCAAGGCGCGCGAGTGGATCGACACCCAGGGCCTGGACCTGCTGATCGGCGGCACCAACTCCGGCACCAACCTGGCCATGGCCAAGATCGCGGCCGAGAAGAAGCGCCCCTTCATCTCGATCGGCGCCGGCACCTCGCGCATGACCAACGAGGATTGCACGCCCTACACCATCCACTACGCCTACGACACCGTGGCCCTGGCCAACGGCACGGGCGCGGCCGTCACCAAGGGCGGCGGCAAGAGCTGGTACTTCCTGACCGCCGACTATGCCTTCGGCGCCTCGCTGCAGAACGACACCTCGGCGGTGGTCACCAAGAGCGGCGGCACCGTCAAGGGCGCCGTCAAGCACCCGCTCAACGCCAGCGACTTCAGCTCCTTCCTGCTGCAGGCGCAGGGCTCGGGCGCGCAGATCCTGGGCCTGGCCAATGCCGGTGGCGACACCATCAACGCCATCAAGGCGGCCAACGAGTTCGGCATCACCAAGACCATGAAGCTGGCCGGCCTGCTGATGTTCATCAACGACATCCACTCGCTGGGCCTGAAGACCACCGAGGGCATGTACCTGACCGACAGCTGGTACTGGAACCAGAGCCCCGAGGCGCGCGCCTGGAGCCGCCGCTTCTTCGAGAAGATGAAGCGCATGCCCTCGTCGATCCAGGCCGCCGACTACTCGGCCGCCATGCATTACCTGAAGGCCGTCGACGCCGCCAAGAGCGACGACGCCGACAAGGTGCTGGCCAAGATGAAGGACACGCCGATCAACGACATGTACACCAAGGGCACGATCCGCAAGGAAGACGGCCGCGGCATTCACGACATGTTCCTGCTGCAGGTGAAGAGCCAGAAGGAGTCCACCGAACCCTGGGACTACTTCAAGGTCGTGACGCGCATCCCGGGCGACGAGGCCTTCACCAAGCTGGCCGATTCGAAGTGCCCGGCCGTGAAGAAGTGATGATGAAAAGAAAAGCTTGAGCAGGCTGAACCGAGATGACTGATTTCTTTGGCATACCGCTGCCCGCCCTCCTAGGGCAGCTGCTGCTGGGCCTGGTGAATGGCTCGTTCTACGCGATGCTGTCGCTGGGCCTGGCGGTCATCTTCGGCATGCTCAACATCATCAACTTCGCCCACGGCGCGCTCTACATGATGGGCGCCTTCCTGGCCTGGATGGGCCTGGAATACCTGGGCATCAACTACTGGGCCATGCTGCTGCTGGCGCCGCTGGTGGTGGGCGCGCTGGGCATCGTGATCGAGCGTGCGCTGCTGCAATGGCTCTACAAGCTGGACCATATCTATGGCCTCTTGCTGACCTTCGGCATCACCCTCGTCACCGAGGGCATCTTCCGCAGCTTCTACGGCGTCTCGGGCCAGCAGTACGCGGTGCCCGAGGCCCTGCAGGGCGCCACCAACCTGGGCTTCATGATCCTGCCCAATTACCGCGCCTGGGTGGTGGTGGCCTCCATCACCGTCTGCATCGCGGTCTGGGCCCTGATCGAAAAGACCTCGCTGGGCGCCACGCTGCGCGCCGGCACCGAGAACGCCAAGCTGGTGCAGGCCTTCGGCATCAACGTGCCGCGCATGATCACCCTCACCTACGCCGGCGGCGTGGCGCTGGCCGCCTTTGCCGGCGTGCTGGCCGCGCCCATCCTGCAGGTCTCGGCGCTGATGGGCAGCAACCTCATCATCGTGGTGTTCGCGGTGGTGGTGATCGGCGGCATGGGCTCCATCCTCGGCTCCATCCTCACCGGCCTGGGCCTGGGCGTGATCGAGGGCCTGACCAAGGTGTTCTATCCCGAGGCCTCGAACACGGTGGTGTTCGTGGTGATGGCCATCGTCTTGCTGGTCCGCCCGGCGGGTCTGTTCGGAAAAGAGAAATGAACGGAAGAAACCCCCTGCCCGGCTACGCCGCCCTGTTCATCGCCATCGCGGCGCTGCCGCTGCTGGGCGTGTACCCCATCTTCGTGATGAAGGTGCTGTGCTACGCCCTGTTCGCCTGCGCCTTCAACCTGCTGATCGGCTACACCGGCCTGTTGAGCTTCGGCCATGCCGCCTTCCTGGGCACGGCCGCCTATGTGGCCGGCCATGCGCTCAAGGTCTGGGGCCTGCCCGCGCCGCTGGGCGTGCTGCTGGGCGCGGCCTGCGCCGGCGCCATGGGCCTGCTGTTCGGCCTGCTGGCGATCAAGCGCGCCGGCATCTACTTCTCGATGATCACGCTGGCGCTCAGCCAGATGCTGTTCTTCGTGTTCCTGCAAGCCAGCTTCACCGGCGGCGAGGACGGCCTGCAATCGGTGCCGCGCGGCAGCCTGCTGGGCCTCGACCTGACGCAAGACCTGACCCTGTTCTATGTGGTGCTGGGGATCTTCATCGCCGCCTTCTGGCTGATCTACCGCACCGTGCACTCGCCCTTCGGCCAGGTGCTGACCTCGATCCGCGAGAACGAGCCGCGCGCCATCTCGCTGGGCTACGACGTCGATCGCTTCAAGCTGGTGGCCTTCGTGCTCTCGGCCACCCTGGCCGGCCTGGCCGGCGCCACCAAGACCCTGGTGCTGGGCTTTGCCACCCTCACCGACGCGATCTGGACCACCTCGGGCCTGGTGATCCTGATGACCCTGGTGGGCGGCATGGGCACCATGATCGGCCCAATGGTGGGCGCGCTGATCATCATCGCGCTGGAAAACAAGATCGGCGACCTGGGCCAGGCGCTGGCCAACCTCACCGGCATCGCCTGGTTCAACGGCCTGGGCGAATCGGTGAGCCTGGTGACCGGCCTGATCTTCATCGTCTGCGTGCTGGCCTTCCGCCGCGGCGTGGTGGGCGAGGCCTGGGCGCTGTGGGAGAGGCTGCGCGCACCGCGCGCCTCCTAGCCCCGGCCGCATGGGCGGCGGGCCGCGCCGGCCCGCATGCCAGAATCCCGCCCATGAGTCCTCCCCGCGGCCCGGCCCAGATCGCCGACCTGCCCAAGTTCGATGCCCTGATCGACGCCCGCTCGCCCGCCGAGTACGCGCTCGACCACATTCCCGGCGCCATCAACTGCCCCGTGCTCGACGATGCCGAGCGCATCGTCGTCGGCACGCTCTACAAGCAGCAGGGCGCCTTCGAGGCGCGGCGCGTGGGCGGCGCGATGGTGGCGGCCAATCTGGCGCGCCACCTGCAGACCGCGTTCAAGGACAAGCCGCACGACTGGAAGCCGCTGATCTATTGCTGGCGCGGCGGCATGCGCAGTGGCTCCATGGTGCAGTGGCTGCGCCTGGTGGGCTGGGATGCCCAGCAGCTGGCGGGCGGCTACAAGCGCTACCGCGCCCATGTGATCGAGTCGCTAGCCCGCCTGGCGCCGCAGCTGCCGCTGCAGGTGCTGTGCGGCGCCACCGGCAGCGCCAAGACGCGCGTGCTGCAGGCGCTGCAGCGCCAGGGCGCCCAGGTGCTGGACCTGGAGGGCCTGGCCTGCCACAAGGGCTCGATGCTGGGGGCCCTGCCCGGCCAGCCGCAGCCCTCGCAGAAAGCCTTCGAGACCACGCTGGCCGATGCCATCGAGGGCTTCGACCTCGGCCGCCCGGTGTTCGTGGAGGCCGAGAGCCGCAAGATCGGCAAGCTGAGCCTGCCCACCGCCCTGCTGGAGCGCCTGCGCGAAAGCCCCTGCATCGAGATTGCCGCCAGCGACGCCGCGCGCCAGGCCTTTCTGCTGCGCGACTACGCCTACCTGGGCGAGGACCGCGAGGCCCTGGCCGCCATCCTCGACCGCCTGCGCGCCACCCATGGCCATGAGGTGGTGAACCGCTGGCAGGCCTGGGCGCGCGCCGGCGAACTGGCGCCGCTGTTCGCCGAGCTCACCCAGCTGCACTACGACCCGCATTACGCGCGCTCGCAGGCCAGCAATTTCAAGCACTGGGGCGAACGGCGTCAGCTCGCCGCCGAGGCCTTGGACGAGCCGTCGATCGAGGCCTTGGCGGCCGACTTGCTCGGCTGACGCGCGAAGACAAGCACATTGCCAGCCATCACCAGCGCCAGCCCGAGCAGCGCCGGCGCGCTCCAGGCATAGCCCTCGGCCCAGGCCGAGACGTTCAGCGCCACCACCGGGAACAGCACGGTGGCATAAGCGGCGCGCTCCGGGCCCAGGCGGCCCACCAGGGTCAGGTAGGCGGTGAAGCCGATCACCGAGCCCGGGATGGCCAGGTAGAGCAGCGCGGCGCTGTAGCGCCAGCCCGGCTCGTAGCTGAAGGGCACGCCGGCCAGCAGGCAGTAGCTCAGCAGCACCAGGGTGCCCACCAGCATGCCCCAGGCATTCGTCTGCGCCGGCGCCAGGCCGCGGCCCTGCAGCGCGGCCGAGAGCAGGTTGCCGGTGGAAAAGCACAGCGTGCCGGCCAGCGCCCAGGCCAGGCCCTGCAGGCTCGCACTGCTGGCACGGCCGATCTCGGGCCAGAACAGCGCCAGCAAGCCCGCCAGGCCCAGCAGGCCACCCGCCAGCACACGCGGCGCCAGCACACGGCCGTGGATGAGGCGCGCCAGCAGGGCATTCCAGAGCGTGGCGCTGGAGAACACCACCGCCACCAGGCCGCTCGCCAGGGTCTGGCTGGCCTGCAGAAAGCACACGAAGTTGCAGCAGAACAGGCACAGGCCCTGGCCCAGCACCCACAGCGCGGCCTTGCCGCGCGGCGGCTGCAGGCGCCGCTGCCAGGCCAGCCAGGCAAACAGGATCAGCGCGGCCAGGCCGAAGCGGTAGGCGATCGAGAGCGGGATCGCCACCACGCCGAGCTGCCACTTCAGCGCGATCCAGGTGGTGCCCCAGATCAGCACCACCAGGGGGTAGAGAAAAATTGCATTCATGGCCGCCAGCATGGCAGGCAAGGCGCCGGAAACTTGCACGATCCTGCGCTTTGCAGCCTGCCGCGCCGGCACGGCGCGCCGGCCTTGGTTAGCATGGCGGCACCATGCCAGCTCGCCCGCTATTGCCCGAACGCGTCGACCAGGTGCTGAGCCGCTCGCGCGCCCGTGCCGAGCGCCGCAGCGCGCTGGGCGACGGCCTCGAGCTGGTGCAATGGGCCAATGCACATGACCGCACCGCCTATCTGCAGCCCGGCCATCACACGCTCTCGGTCTATCTGGAAGGTGGCTGGCAGACCGAGCTGCTGGGCCAGCCCGGCGCCCATGGCTCGCCCGGCTGCCACTGCCTGCTGCCGGCCGAGCATGAGTCGCAATGGCTGATCGGCAGCCCGCAGCGCTTCGTGCACCTGTACTGGAGCGGCAGCGCCTGGGCCGACCGCGTGGTGCAGTTGCTCGACGCCGAGCCGCGCGGCATGAGCTTGCAGACGCGCATCTTTGCCCAGGATGCCGCGCTGGCCGGCTGGGCGCGCGCGGTGACGGCGCTGGACTGGGCCGACCCGCTGCAGCGCCTGCGCGCCCAGGAGCTCAGCCATACCGCGCTGGACCGCCTGCTGCTGCAGGCCGCCACCCCGGCACAGCGCGGCGCGGCGCTGCGGCCTCGGGGCGGCCTCGCCAGCGCCACGCGGCGCCAGCTGCTGGCCTATGTGGAAGCGCATCTGGCCGGCCCCAGCGAGGCGCTGAGCCTGACCCGCCTGGCCGGGCTGGCGCATCTCTCCGAATTCCATTTCGCGCGCATGTTCCGTGTCGCCATGGGCTGCTCGGTGCAGCAATGGATCGCGCAACGCCGCCTGCGGCGCGCGCAGGAACTGCTGCGCCATGGTCGCATCGGGCTGGCCGAGATCGCGCTGCAATGTGGCTATGCCAGCCCCAGCCACCTGAGCCACAGCCTGAAACGCGCGCTCGGCATCACGCCCAGCCAGTACCGCAGGCAAGTTCAGGCGTAGCATCGGCGCGTCCGCGTTAGCCACCTACCGCCGCCGCCATGCCTCATACGCTCGCACCCAGCACAGGCTGGAAGGAACAGATCGCCGCCGACGAGGCCCAGCGCTTCGACGCCTATGTGGAGATCTTCCGCGCCATCCAGGCGCGCAAGTCGCGCAAATATGGCGCCGGCCGCACCCTGCACCGCAAGCAGCTAACGGCCGCCCGCGGCCTGCTGGAGGTGCTGGGCGATCTGCCCGAGTTCGCGCGCCATGGCCTGTTCGCTGCACCGGGGCGTTATGAGACCTGGCTGCGCCTGTCCAACGGCGGCCTCGACCACGCGCCCGACAAGACCCCCGACATCCGCGGCCTCGCCATCAAGGTGCTGGGCGTGCAGGGCGAGGCGGCGCTGGGCAACGGCCCGGCCAAGAGCCAGGACTTTCTGCTCATCAACCAGGAGAAGTTCGCCTTCCCCAGGAGCGACGAGTTCGTGGCCTTCGTGCAGGCGGCCGCCGATGGCGGCGGCGCGCTGCTCAAGCACCTCTTCAAGCGCTACGGCCCGCTGGGCGGGGTGGCGCGGCTGGCCAGCATGCTCAAGACCGTGAGCCGGCCCTTCGGCGGCTTTGCCACCGAGCCCCTGCACAGCGTGCTGCCGATCGCCTGCGGCCCCTATGCGGTGCGCGTGCGCCTGGTGCCGGCCGCGTCCAATGGCGGCGCCACGCCGGGCGCCAAGGTGCAGAAGAAAGCAGCAGACTTTTGGGGCGCCGACTTCGCCGCCCGCCTGGCCAGCCAGGAGCTGGCCTGGGAGTTGCAGCTGCAGCCCTTCGTGAACGAGAGCCACACGCCGATCGAGGACGCCTCGGTGAACTGGGACACGCCCTACACCACCGTGGCACGCCTGCTGCTGCCGCAGCAGGACAGCGGCTCCGCGGCCGGCCAGACGCTGGCACAGCAGGCCGAGGCCGGCGTGTTCGACCCCTGGCAGGCCCTGGCCGCGCACCGCCCGCTGGGCGAGGTGCAGCGCGCGCGCAAGGTGGTGTACTTCGCCAGCCAGCAGGGCCGCGGCGCGGCATAGACCAACAGTCTGCCGCCCCCCATGCGCCGTTCAGCCAGCTTTGTTCTCTTGGCCGCCCTGCTGCTCGCGCTGGCCGGCACCGCCCGGGCCGCGGATGGCGACATCCTCGCCCGCACGACCATGGCCGTGCCCGCGGACGCGCCCTATGTGGCCGAGCAGATCGTCTATGAGTCGGACGGGCTGCGCATCGCCGGCTTTCTGTCCTATCCCAAGTCCGCGCCCGCCGGGCCGGCCCGACTGCCCTGCGTGATCTGGAACCGCGGCGGCAACCGCGAATTCGGCGCCATCACGCCCGCCTTCTTCCTCGCGCGGGCCGCGCGCCTGGCGAGCTGGGGCTATGTGCTGTTCGCGTCCAACTACCGGGGCGCGCCGGGCTCGGAGGGCCACGAGGAGTTCGGCGGCGCCGATGTCAACGATGTGCTGAACGGGTTGCGCGTGTTCGACCAGCTGCCCTTTGCCGACCCCGCGCGCATCGGCATGTGGGGGCACTCGCGCGGCGGCATGATGACCTATCTGGCGCTCACCCGCAGCGACCGCATCCGCGCCGCCATCGTCGGCGCGGGGCCGACCGACCTGGCCCGCTGGATCCGCGAGCGGCCCGAGATGGAGAGCGAGGTCGCGGCCGAGCTGGTGCCGCAATGGGCCACACAGCGCAGCAAGGCCATCGCCGAGCGCTCGGCGCTGCGCTTCGTCGAGCGCCTGCCGAAGAACGTGCCCATGCTGCTGATGCACGGCAGCGCCGACAAGCGCGTCAACCCGCGCGACTCGATGGACATGGCCCAGGCCCTGTTCGCCAGCCAGCGGCCGTTCCGGCTCTTGATCGTCGAGGGCGCCGACCACACCTTCAGCGAACGCCCCGACGACTACAACCTCGCCGCGCGCGACTGGCTGGACCGCTATGTACGCGACCGCGCCCCGCTGCCCGACCTGACGCCGCATGGGCGCTGATGATCGTCAGCGCCCATGCGCCTCCAGCTCACCCCATCGCCATAACGCCTTGGGCACGCGCATACCCTGAGGCGGCCATCAGCGTCAGCAGCGAAACTTGCGGGACGCCGGATTTACCGGCTGACATTGCGGCATGAAATGACAGGCAAAGAATGAAAAAGGACCAAGCATCGGTGCGCCCTCCAGCGCAGCGACGCGGCCGAATCTTGGGAGAAAGCTGGCGGTGTTATGCGGCAAAACTGCGCCCTGCAATCTCGTTGGGTGTCATGAAATATCACCTTTTCGTACTCGCACTTCTTTTGGCCATCTCCACCGCATTCGCCGCACACAACCAGCGCCTAGTCGTCCCCACCGATACAGCGCTCAAATTGAAAGCGGTTAAACGTGAAAACGACCTCTATGCCGAGTTCAGCGGGCAATTGACTATTCAGGGAACGCTAGTCGCGCAATGGGTGCGAGGAGTTGACGAGTCCACGGCAAACACACTCTACGTCAGGCTCATCCCAGATGAATCATCGAAGAAGGCTATTCTGAAGCGGCCCGGGTTTTGAGGAGGCTCCAACTGTAGAGAATGGAGCCATGAAGAAGTCCCCGAAGTTTTCCCCTGAGGTGCGTGAGCGCGCGGTGCGCATGGTGCTGGAGCATCGAGGCGAGCATCCGTCGCAGTGGGCGGCCATCGAGTCCATCGCCGACAAGATCGGCTGCGTGCCGCAGACCTTGAATACCTGGGTCAAGCAGCACGAGGTGGATGCCGGCCAGCGTGATGGCGTCTCCACGGCGGAGGCCCAACGCATCAAGGAGCTCGAGCGAGAGAACCGCGAACTGCGCAAGGCCAACGAGATTCTGAAGCTGGCCAGCGCGTTTTTCGCCCAGGCGGAGCTCGACCGCCGTATCAAGTCCTGAAGGCCTTCGTCGACCAACACCGCCAGCAGTTTGGGGTCGAGTCGATCTGCCGCGTCTTGCAGATCGCCCCATCGGCGTACTGGCGCCACGCCGCGTGCCAGCGCAGCCCGGCCTTGCGCTCTCGTCGTGCCCAGCGCGATGCGATCCTGCTGCCGCAGGTGCAGCGCGTCTGGCGTGCCAACATGCAGGTCTATGGGGTCGAGAAGGTCTGGCGCCAGCTCAACCGAGAAGGCGTCGCGGTGGCGCGCTGCACTGTAGAGCGGCTGATGCGTCAGCTCGGGCTGCAAGGCGTGCGCCGAGGTAAGGCGATACGCACGACCATTCCCGATCCCAAGGCACCGTGCCCGCTGGATCGGGTCAATCGGCAGTTCCGTGCGGAGCGCCCCAACCAGCTGTGGGTCTCGGACTTCACTTACGTCTCGACCTGGCAGGGCTGGGTCTACGTGGCGTTCGTCATCGACGTGTTCAGCCGGCGCATCGTGGGCTGGCGTCAGAGCAGTTCGATGCACACCGAGTTCGTGCTCGACGCGCTGGAGCAGGCGCTGTATGACCGCAAGCCGAGTGAAGATGATGGCTTGGTGCATCACTCCGACAGAGGGTCGCAGTACCTGTCGATTCGCTACAGCGAGCGCCTGGCCGAGGCCGGCATCGAGCCTTCCGTGGGCTCCAAGGGCGACAGCTACGACAACGCGCTGGCCGAGACCATCAACGGCCTCTACAAGGCCGAGGTCATTCACCGGCGAGGACCTTGGAAGACCAAGCAGGCGGTGGAACTCGCGACGCTGGAATGGGTGGCCTGGTTCAACCATCACCGGCTGATGGGGCCGCTGGGTTACGTCCCGCCTGCAGAGTTCGAAGCCAATTACCATCGCCAACGCGCTGGTCAGGCCGCGACCGTCTGACTTAAACCAACTAGCCTCCTCGGAAACCGGGGCGCTTCACGGCGACGTTTGAAGAGCTGAACAGAGAACAGACTGTCACTCTACAGACTGCCTTGTTGCATGCCGGTGCGCGTGCGGACGCAGATAGAACCGCTAAGCGGGGCGCCATTCCCATCAGGTGGACCTACGCCCTGGGACTGCGCCACAACTGGTTAGTCGAGCTACCTTGCAAGCCGCCGCTCGCTGCTCAGCCTCAACGTCCGACCTCACCACTCCATCGACGCCCTGCCATTGACCGCCGCATTTAATGTAGCTACATTAAAGCATGCGAATTGAGTTCGACCCCGCCAAGGATGCGAGCAATCTGGAGAAGCATGGGTTGTCGCTGGCATTGGCCGCCGGACTCGATTGGGATGCATCGCTGGTGTGGGTTGACGAGCGGCACGAGTACGGCGAGTTGCGCATGATCGCGTTGGCGCCGGATACCGGCATCCTGTACTACGTGGCATTTGTAGATCGTGGCGCAGCGCGAAGAATCATCAGCTTGCGCAGAGCCAACCGACGCGAGGTGAAGCACTATGTCCAAAGTCTCTAAGCGCCCTGCCATCGTCATGCCGACGGTGGCGGAAGACAAGGCGATTACGGCGGCAGCGAAGGCCGACCCGGATGCGCAACCCCTGACCCCGAAGCAATTGCAAGCCATGGTTCCGATCAAGGCCGTACGTGGTCGGCCCAAATCGGAGAACAAGAAGCTGCTGGTGTCGGTCCGCTACAGCCCGGAAGTCGTGGCGTACTTCAAGTCGACCGGTGAGGGGTGGCAGTCTCGGATGGACGGTGTGCTTCAGCAGTACGTTGCTCGCCACTCGCGGCGAACGTGAGCCCGAACCACCACTCGATCCGCCTCGCGTCCACGCTCCCACTCCCTCACTCACAACCGGTCAACGCTCCATGAAACTACTGCCCGCCGTCTTGATCGCCCTCGCGCTTGCCCAGGCACATACCGTGCATGCCGAGCCATCGGCCATAGCGACGCTGGCTGGCCAGTGGGCGGTCGACGTCTCGCGCCTGCCCATCCCCGCCGAAGTGCGCCCGCGAAGTGTCACGGTCACATTTGCGGAAGCAGCAGGCGGCCGCCTGGCGACCAGGGTCGAGGTGGTGGATGCTGCCGGCGCCATCAGCTACGCCGAGAGCGTGGCCGAACTCAATGGCAGCCCAGTTGCCGTCAAGGGCAACCTCGAAGCTGACACGGCCGCCGCAGCGATGCCAGCGCCTGGCGTGCTGATCATGCAGCTGGCCAGAAGCGGGGTGCCGGGGTCGACGCGCGTCTACACGGTGGCCGCCGATCGAAAGTCCATGATCGAGACCGCGGCCAACTTCGGCGATGACGGCCGCCCCTTCATGCGCACCAACTACTTCAGCCGTTTGCGCTAGCTGTCGATTTGTCTGGCACTGCTTCGTCGTCGCCTTATCGGGATCCACCCACATCAGGAGAAAAGGCCATGCGATTCATCATCACGGCACAGGCAAGTACGGACACGAAGACGGCCGAGCAGCCCGCGGGCTTCGACGCGGAACTCTTCAAGGCCTATATGCGCTTCAACGAGGAGATGCACAGTGCCGGCGTTCTGGTCGCCTCCGAGGGCCTCAACCCCGCGGCGCCGGGCGCCCGCATCGCGGTAGCCGATGGCAGGCGCTATGTGGTGGACGGGCCCTTCGCGGAGTCGAAGGAACTGGTCGGCGGCTTCTATCTCATCGAGGTGGGCTCGCTGGACGAGGCGATCCAATGGGCGCTGCGCGCGCCCTCCGGTTTCGGCTCGGACGATATCCTGGAGGTTCGCCAGCTCACCGGCGCGGCCGACCTGCCGCCCGAGATCCTCAAGCTCATCGACGAGGCGGCGCCGACGTGGAGCGCCGCAGTCTGGCGTGCAAGGCCATAACGAACGAAGACAGAAAGAAAGAAAGAAAGGCATCCAGCCCATGATCACCTGCCATCTCCGCTACGTCCTCGATCCGAGCAAGATCAAGGAGTTCGAGCATTACGGCAAGCTCTGGATTCCGCTCGTGCGCAAGTTTGGCGGCATCCACCACGGCTATCTGCTGCCCTCGGAGGGCGCCAGCAATATCGCGCTGGCCTCGTTCTCGTTCCCCTCGCTCGCGGCCTACGAGGACTACCGCAACAAGTCCTTCGGCGACCCCGAATGCCAGGCCGCCTTCAGGTATGCGGAGCAAACGCGTTGCTTCCTCAGCTACGAGCGCAGCTTCTTCCGGCCGGTGTTCGAGTAACTGAAACGGCGGCCCTTCGCCGCTAGCGCCGGCAGCGCCCGCTCAGAGCCGGGCGTATTGCCCCGTCACGCCGTCCATCACTTGCAGGATGCGCTCGCTGGCCGTGAACACCTCGCCCTGCGCGCGCGCGTCGGCCTGGGCCGGGCGCAGGCCGCGTAGCGCGGCGCTGAAGAAGGCGTACTGCTGCTCCACCAGTTCCAGGCCCTGCCGGATGGCGGCGTTGTTGTCGGTGGCCGCCTTGAGCTGGGCATGCGCGGCCTGGAATTCCTGCTGGGCCTGGGCCAGCACCCTGACCTGCGCATCGGCATGGGCAACGCCCCAGCTGGCGGCGAGATAGCTGGCCGCCATGCGCTGGCTGAGCATGCGCTGGCGCCCCGCCAGGTTGACCAGGCGGCCAACCGTCTGCTTGCCCGAGAGCTGCTCCAGCTGTTCGGTGCCCTGATGGGCCAGGGCCAGCACCTTGTCGCCGGCGGCCAGCAGCGCGTCCGCGGCGGCCTTGCGGGGGGCCTGACCGACCAGGGTGAGCTTGTAGGCGCTCCAGCCCGCGTCCAGCTCGGCATAGACGGCGCGCGGGCCACTGGCGCTGGCAAAGGCGCGCAGCTCGACCAGCGCGCGGTCGAACTGCGCCATCGACTCGGCCAGCACCTTTTCGGCCTGCTCGGTCCGAACCCCCTGGCCCAGGGCCAGCCAGGCGCTGGCGCAGCGCTGGCTCAGCATGCGCTGGCGGCCGGCCTTGTTGATGGCGTCGTTCAGATCCTTGACCTGGGCCAGGGCCGGCCGCAAGCCCACCAGCGCGGGCAGCAGGACGACGGTTAGGAGGGAACGGCGGGCAATGGGCATGGGATCTCCCCGGTGTTTGCGCAACAGGCCTTGCAAATGGCAAGCAAGCCAAGGCTGCAATATCCGGGATCCGGGCCGCGCTGACCTTGATGTGGTTTGGGTTCGCGCAATCCGGGCGGCCCGGTTAGCGGCGCTGCGCCTGGTCTTGTGCAAATCAAGACATGCAAACAAGGTGTTAGATTTGGAGCCCATGGCGCGACTCCCCGCAAGCTTGCATGGCCCCGGCAGTCCGTCCGTCGGGTGCTTGGTTGCCCGCGATGCCGACTGATGCGAAGCAAAACTTCCTCCGGGTGCGCAGTGCCAGCCCCGCTGCCTCCTGCATGGCGGCGGCCATTTGGCTCACGTTTGGCGTCTGGATGTACCTGGATCAGGAAGATTCGATCGCTGCGCGCAGGCTGCAAGATGCAACCTCAACGGAGCCTGCATTTCTGCGCGCGAGTTGCCACAGAAACACGTATCGCAGCGGCCCGCGGGCTTTCCTGACGAAAACCTACGCGTACGTACCGTCGCCCCCGGGCGGGCCGAGAAGCTGGTACGCGGTAGACGACCGTATTGCATTCCAGTCTCTGGCGGCGTGCGAAGCTGAGGTGGGCTTGGCAAGTTCCAAGTTCAGGCGCTCGCATGTCTGGTACGACAGGAGTTCTCCATGGAAGGCGAGATGGGACCTTGATGAACCCTCATCCAGTCCCATTCTTTGGTTTTTCGGGGCCAGTGCTGTCGTCATGCTGTGGCCTGCCATGGCCTCGTTGCGAAGAAGAGCAGGCGTCAAGGCCTCTGGCGCGGCGGGCGGCTAACGCGACACCGCCGCATTGACTTCCTCATCAAGACCTGACCCTTGCCAAGGGCGCGGCAGGCTTTGCTGCGCCACGCTCTTGACGGGGACGAAGCGCCTGTGAAGTCGCTGGGCGAGGGGGTCGTCGCTTCAGCCCGCCAGGGCCACGTAGACCTCCTGCACATCGTCGTTGGCGTCGATGGCGGCGAGGAAGGCTTCCACTTCTTCCAGCTCGGCCGCGCCCAGCGTCACCGGGTTCTTGGGCCGGTAGCCCAGCTTGGCCGAGTTGACGTTGAAACCCTGCGCCGGCAGCGCGCGGCAGACCAGGTCGAGGTCGGCCGCATCGGTATAGAACTGCGCGCCGCCGCCCTCGCCGCTCTCTTCTTCATCCGCTTCCAGCAGCTCGAAGTCCTGCGCGCCCGCCTCGATGGCGGCCAGCTCGGCGTCGGCATCGGGCCGGGTGGGGCTGGCCTCGATGATGCCCACGTGGTCGAAATCCCAGCTCACCGAGCCGCTCACGCCCAGCTGGCCCTTGCGGAACAGCACGCGCATCTCGGGCGCGGTGCGGTTCACGTTGTCGGTCAGGCATTCGACGATCACCGCCACGCGGTGCGGCGCAAAGCCCTCGTAGGTGACGCGCTCGAAGTTCACCGCGTCGCCCAGCAGGCCGGCGCCCTTCTTGATGGCGCGCTCCAGGGTCTCGCGCGGCATCGAGGCCTTCTTGGCCTGTTCCACCACCATGCGCAGCCGCGCATTCATGTCGGGGTCGGCGCCATTACGCGCCGCCAGCATGATTTCCTTGGACAGCTTGGTGAACATGCGGCCCTTGGCATTGGCCGCGATGTCCTTGTGTTTGGCCTTCCACTGTGCGCCCATGTTTTTTGCTCAATTCCGGTTTCTTGATGGCGCAGGGTTATACACCCTGGGGCGGCCTCAAGCCTTGAGCATGGGCCAAATGCTCGCCAACAGCAGCACGGCCATGGTGGTGTTGAAAGCGCGGCGCTTGGCCGGCTCGGCCAGCTGGCGGCTCAGCCGGGCGCCGGCATAGGTCCAGACCGCGATGCATGGGAAGTTCACCAGCGCGCACACCAGCGCCAGCAGGCAGGCCGCCAGCGCCCCCTCGCCGGGTGCCAGAAAACCCGCCACCGCCCCGATGGCCATCATCCAGGCCTTGGGGTTGACCCACTGAAAGCCGGCCGCGGCCCAGAAGCCCATGCGCGGCCCGGCTGCCACTGCCACTGCCGCTGCATCCGCGTCCACGCCGGCACGCGGCGCCTCGGCACGCCAGAGGCGCCAGGCCAGCCAGACCAGATAGGCGATGCCCACGGCCTTCATCGCCAGGCCCACCCGGGGCCATTGCAGCAGCAGCGCGCCCAGACCCAGGCCGGTGGCGGCCAGCAGCACCATGAAGCCGATGCTGATGCCCAGCATATGCGGCGTGCTGGCCTTGAAGCCATGGTTCACGCCGGAGGCCAGCAGCATCATGTTGTTGGGGCCGGGCGTGATGGAGGTGACGGTGGCAAACGCGGCCACGGCGAGCAGGGTGGGCAGATCCATCATGGTGACAAAAAGCAGGCTGGCGGGAATGTCTGCAGTCTGATGCCTCAAACAGTACAGCACCAATACAGTTGGACGCACAGCGCCCTGTGCTGTGACGGTGGCGCCGGCAACACAGCCGGCCTGCCCCGCGCCGCGGTGACAATGGCGGCATGAGTTCCGCCGCGCCTGTTGCACCCACTCGCCTACAGCTCTACCTCAACCTGATCCGCTGGGATCGCCCGGCCGGCACCTGGCTGCTGCTGTGGCCCACGCTGGCGGCGCTGTGGATCGCCGCGGACGGCTGGCCCGGCTGGCATCTGCTGCTGGTGTTCTCGCTGGGCACCCTGCTGATGCGCTCGGCCGGCTGCTGCATCAACGACGTGGCCGACCGCGAGTTCGACAAGCATGTCAAGCGCACCGCGCAGCGCCCCGTCACCAGCGGGGCGGTGTCGGTGAAGGAGGCGCTGCTGCTGGGGGCAGGTCTTGCGCTGGCGGCCTTCGGCCTGGTGCTGACGACCAATGCGCCCACCATCCTGCTCTCCTTCGCGGCGCTGGCGGTGGCCTGCCTCTACCCCTATGCCAAGCGCGTGTTGAGCATGCCGCAGGCCGTCCTGGGCGTGGCCTTCAGCTTCGGCATCCCGATGGCCTTCTCGGCCTCGCTGGGCGGCACCGAGTGGAGCCTGGCGGCGATCGGCGCGGCCGTGCCCAAGAGCGCCTGGGCCCTGCTGCTGGGCAATCTGTTCTGGGTGCTGGCCTACGACACCGAGTACGCGATGGTGGATCGCGACGACGACATCAAGATCGGCATCAAGACCTCGGCCCTGACCCTGGGCCGCTGGGACGTGGCCGCGGTGATGGGCTTCTACGCCATCTACCTGCTGAGCTGGGCTTTCCTCGGCCTGCGCCTGGGCCTGGGCCGGGTGTTCCTGCTGGGCATCGCGGTCGCGGCGGCCCAGGTGCTGTGGCATTACCAGCTCATCAAGGGCCGCAGCCGCGAGGGCTGCTTCAAGGCCTTCCGCGAGAACCACTGGCTGGGGCTGGCGGTGTTTGCGGGCACGGTGGCGGACCTGGCGTTGCGCTGAGTTCGCGATGCAGCCAGGCGCGCGCCAGTGACCAGTCGCGCTTGACGGTGGCCAGCGAGAGCACCAGCACCTCGGCGATCTCCTCGTTCTCCAGCCCGCCGAAGAAGCGCAGCTCCACCACCTTGGCGGCGCGCGGGTCGAAGGCCTCCAGCGCCAGCAGGGCCTCGTGCACCGCCACCACGTCGCGGTCGGCCGGCAGCGCCAGCTGCTCCATACCGGAGAGCGTGACGGCCACCAGCTCGGCGTCGCGTTTCTCGGCGCGCCGCGCCAGCTCGTGGTTGACGAGGATGCGCCGCATCATCATCGAGGCCACGGCGAGGAAGTGGCTGCGATTGCGCCACTGGGTGCGCACCTGCTCGGCCATGCGGAACCAGGCCTCGTGCGAGAGCGCGGTGGCCGAGAGCGTATGGCCGGCATCCTCGCGCCGCAGATGGCCGCGCGCCAGGCGGCGCAGCTCGCCGTAAAGGGCCGCGAACAGCTGGTTGCCCAGCTCGGGGCGCGGCTCCGGCGTCAGCGCCTGCTGCTGGCTGAGCCAGAGCGTCAACTCGTTCAGGTCCGGTGTGGGGCTACCCTGGTTCACTTTTGGCTTGCTCAGATTTTTTTCGGGGGTGATGAGCTTTTTGCGTGTGCGGCGCGGCGTAAGCGTACAGGTCCGATTTTCTTTTTGTTCCCTCGCTTCAGGAGCCCGCCATGTCCAAGACGCAACGCCCTTACGCAAAGCAACATCATCATCGTCATCAACTCGCCGCACGCATCGCCATGCTACTCGGGGCCGCGGCCCTGAGCGCCTGCGGCGGCGGCGACCCCGAAGCGCCCGCCACGCCGGCTCCGGCTCCGGCTCCGGCTCCCGCGCCGGCGCCCGCGCCCGCCCCTGCACCTGCACCTGCACCTGCACCTGCACCTGCACCCGCTCCCGCTCCCGCTCCCGCTCCCACGCCTGCGCCTGCGCCTGCGCCTGCCCCCGCGCCCGCCCCGGCCAGCTGCGGCAGCATGAAGACCCTCAGCGCCAGCGCCCTGGCCGCCTTTGACGGCAGCTACGCGGTGAAGGTGTTCGACGGCAATAGCTTCAGCGAACTGGGCGGCGGCACGCTGGTGCTGAGCGGCAGCGCCTTGCAGTTCACCCCCGCCGCTGGCCTCAGCGGCTCGACGGCGGCAGCCGCGACCATCAGCGCGGTGTGCGAGAACACCGATGCCAGCGGCAAGGCCATCGGCGTGGTGGCGGTGATCGACGCGAACCGCCACATCGACTTCTTCTCACCCGCCTTCAGCGGGCTCTACACCTCGGGCAGCGATCTGGGCAGCAGCGGCAATCGCTATATGCAAGGCAGCACGGCCAAGGCCGGCGGCGCCGCAAGCCCGGGCGCCGGCAGCAATGAATGCGCCCCCCTGGTGGCCAAGGCCGGCGATTCGGTGACCTACCGCCAGAGCACCAACCAGTCCGGCTCCACGCCCTACACGGTCAGGTACGACTTCAGCGCCGGCAGCTACAAGGGCCAGGCGGCCACCGTCGGCACGGTCAGCGTGGTGGGTGTGACGGCCGCGCAGGCGGGCGTCGGCAACTTCTATCTGGACCCCGTCACCGGCGTGGCGCTGGGCCAGGACGCCGCCGCGGCGGGCGCCAACGACACCGTCACCAGCTACGACCCGCCGGACTGGCAGCAGCGCCTCAGCAACGCCGGCATCCCGGGCGGCAGCAGCGGCAAGATCAATGTCACCGCCACCATCACCGGCAAGAGCGTCACCGATGCCTTCGCACCGCTGGGCGGCGCCAGCGCCATCGTGATGAAGTACGAGTTCGTGGTGAACCGCGACGCCAATGAGAGCGTCAGCACCGCGGCCGGCAGCTTTGCCAACGCCTGCAAGTTCCGCGTCGAGTTCGCGCTCAAGGACTTCCAGGTGCAGGGCCCGGCCGCCAGCAGCCCGCTGCTGGCCACCATGCTGCCCATCCTGCAATCCAGCTTCGCGGTGCCCACCAACACCACGCTGTGGACCAGCAATGCCGTGCCCTTCATGCTGCCCAAGAGCGTGACCACGATGACGCTGGCGGCGCCGGTCGGCACGGTCATCAGCACGCAGGAATTGATCGCGGTCACGAAGGCGCCGCGTTGAGCCAGAAACAGGGGTCAGGTCATGCCCCCGTGCCGGCCGGCGCGGGGGCAAATGCGCATAGCCAGGCCCCGCCACGCTGCACAAGATAGCGCCCATGAATGCCCAACTCTGGCCCCGCATCAAGGCCCTGTTCGAGGCCGCCATGGCCCAACCCGGCGCGCAGCGCGAAGCCTGGCTGCACGCCCAGCAGGCCGAGCCCGAGGTGGTGGCCGAGGTGCTCTCGCTGCTGGCCCACAGCACCGCGATGGCGCCCGACACCGGCTTCCTGGCCACACCCGTCCAGCAGCCCTCCTCTTCCTTCGCCTCCGCGGCCCAGCCCGGTCTGCGCCTGGGCGCCTGGGCGCTGCGCGAGCAGCTCGGCAGCGGCGGCATGGGCGAGGTCTGGCGGGCCGGCCGGGCCGATGGCGCCTACCAGGGCGAGGCGGCCGTCAAGCTGCTCAAGCGCGGCATGGACTCGGCCGCCGTGCTGCGCCGCTTTGCGCAGGAGCAGCAGGCACTGGCGCGGCTCGACCATCCGCATATCGCGCGCCTGCTGGACGCCGGCCTCAGCCCCGAGGGCCTGCCCTATTTCGTGATGGAGCTGGTGCATGGCCAGCCCATCGACCGCGCCTGCGCCGGCCTGGCGCTGGAGGCGCGGCTGGCGCTGTTCCTGCAGCTGGCCGATGCGGTGGCCTATGCGCACCGCCATCTGCTGGTGCACCGCGACCTCAAGCCCGGCAATGTGCTGGTGAATGCCGAGGGTCAGGTGAAGCTGCTGGACTTCGGCATCGCCAAGGCGCTCGACCCGCTGGAAGGCGATGGCGATGGCCAGACGCTCGCCGGCGAGCGCCCCTACACCCCGCATTACGCCAGCCCCGAGCAGGTGCGCGGCGAGCCCGTCAGCACCGCCACCGACCTCTATTCGCTGGGCGTGCTGCTCTATATGATGCTGACCGGCGTGCGCCCCTATGGTCGCGAGGCCAGCACGCCGCGCGAGGCCGCCCACAGCGTGCTGCAGGAAGCGCCCACCCGGCCCAGCGCGCTCTCGCCGGCCCTGGTGCCCGACCCCGACTGGCTGGCGCGCCGCCGGCGCCTGCGCGGCGACCTCGACAACATCCTGCTCAAGACCCTGCAGAAGGACGCCGCGCAGCGCTACTCCAGCGTCGAGGCCCTGGCCGAGGATGTGCGCGGCTTTCTGGCCGGGCGCCCGGTCAGCGCCCACCCGCCCTCGCCCGCCTACCTGGCGCTGAAGTTCGTGCAGCGCCATCGCATCGGCACGGCCTTGGGCGGCGCGGCGCTGGCGGCGGTGCTGGGCTTTGCCGGCCTGGCCTGGCAGCAGGCGCGCGCGGCGCAGGAGCGCTTCACCCAGGTGCGCCAGCTCGCCAACCAGCTGGTGTTCAAGTACCACGACCAGATCGAGGCCCTGCCCGGCGCCACCAAGGTGCGCGAGGCCCTGCTCACCGATGCCGCCGCCTTTCTGGATCAGCTGAGCCGGTCCGCGCAGGACGACCTGGCGCTGACGCGCGAGCTCGCCGACACCTATTACCGCATCAGCCGCCTGCAGGGGGTGGACCAGTCCATCAACACCGGCCAGCATGCGCTCGCCGAGGCCAATCTCGACAAGGCCATCGCGCTGTCGCGGCGCTATGCGGCGCGGCCCGACACCAGCATCACCGAGCTCAGCAGCGTCATCAGCATGCATGCCAGCAAGGGCGAGGTCTGGCAGCATCGCGGCCGCATGGAGCAGGCCGACGCGGCGCTGCGCGAGGGCCTGCCGCTGCTGGAGCGCGCCCTGCAGCGTGACGCCAAGGACACCTGGGCGCTGGCCAGCGCGATCAGCCTGCACGGCATCCATGCGCGCATCCTCGGCAACCAGCTGGGCCACGCCAGCCTGGGCCGCTGGCGCGAGGCCTGCAGCAGCGCCGAGCGCGCGCGCAGCGCCGCCGATGCCACGCTGGCGGCCGACCCCGCCAACGTCTACCTGCCCGACACCATCGCCTTCACCCTCGGCGAGCTGGCGCAGTGCAAGCTGATGCAGGCCGACTGGGCCGCGGCCGAGGCGCTGTTCAGGCGCCAGATCGAGCTGCGCGACCAGATGGCCGCCAAGATGCCCGACGACATGGACTTCCGCTACCAGCGTGCGGTGGCGCGCGGCCAGCTGGCGCGCACGCTGGCCCTGCAGGGCCGGCATGCCGAGGCCGCGACCCTGCTGGCCGCGGCGCAGCAGCAGATGCGCGCGGCCGTGGCGATGGACCATGGCAACGAGGGCGGGCAACGCCGCCTTGACGCGCTGGACACCGGCGCGCTGGCCCTGCAGGTGATGGCGGGCGATGTGGCGCAGGCGCGCGCCACCGCGGCGGCGCTGCTGCCGCGCCTGCCGCCGCCCGCGGGTCCGGCCGAGGTCGATTTCGCGCGGCGCCGGCCGCGCGCCGAAGCGCTGCTATGGGCCGCGCGTGCCTGGCAATCGGTCGATGCGAAGCGGGCCGCCGCGCTCGCTCAGGAGGCCGCCGCGCTGATGCAACCGGCCCCCGCCGATGACGACAACGCCTCACGCCGCTGGCTGCAGGCGATGGCGCTCAGCGAGCAGGCCCAGGCCAATGCCGCACAGCATGCGCAGGCCCTGCCCCTGGCACAGGCCGCGCTGCGCGCCTGGGGCGATGGAGATGCCAGCGCGCCCGCCGTGCCGCCCCTGCTGGCGCCCTGGCTGGCGCGCACCCAGGCGCTGGCGCGCGCGCTCAGAGGGTGAGAGGGAATCCGGCGTGACCGAGAGGGTTTCCCAAAACGCCCTGATCTAGACGCAAAGCACAGCCGTAGCTCGGGCTACGGCGAGCATTTGCAACGACGAGCGGGGTGTTTTGGGGAGCCAGAGCGGGCATGCTGGATGCCCTCTCACCCTCTCAGGGCCAGTGACGCTTGAACACCGCGGCCACGCTGGGGTGCTGCTCGATCGCCAGCAGGGTGGCGTAGAAGGCCGGCCGCTGCGCCTGCAGATGCGGGCGCGTGCCCGACCATTTCGACACCACCGCGGCCAGCAGGTCCAGCGCGCCGGGCGCGGCTCCGCTCAGGAACATGGGCCGGGGCGGAAACTGGTCGGCAAAGATCTCCCAATACCGGTGCAGCTGATCGCGCGTGCCCTGGCGCAGCGCCTCGATCGCCGCCGCATCGCGGCTGCGCGTCCAGCGCTCGGGATAGTCGCTGATGCTGATGGCGCTGTAGCAGTTGGCCGCGATGAAGACCAGGCCGCGCAGCGCCTGGGCGCGCGCCATCGTCTCGATCGGCAGCAGGCCGGAGCCCGGATGCAGCAAGCCCAGATGCATCAGGATCGCCGCACTCTCGGTCAGCACGCTGCCATCGGGCAACAGCAGCGTGGGGATCTGCAGCAGCGGGTTGTGGCGGCGCAGCTCGTCCTGGGCCGCATCGGCCTCGCCCCAGCTGCTGGCCTGCACCAGGCGGTGCTCGCAACCCGCCAGCAGCAGCGCCGCCTCCACCGCCGCCGAACCCGAGCCCTGGGTACCGAACAAGGTGTAGATCTCGCTCATGGCCGCATGCTCCCTGCTATTGCTTGGGCGCCGAGTCCCAATGCTCGGTGATGCGCCCGTCCCGCACGCGGAACAGGTCGAACCAGGTGGTGGTGTATTTGAGCGTCTTGTCCTTGGGGTCGGGGCGCTCGCTCACAAAGCTCAGCATCACCAGCTCGCCCTCGGCCACCATGGCCACCAGGGGCGCGGCCACGCGCGGCCGGATCTCCGTCGGCTTGGCAAACTGGCCGAAGAACTTGACGAAGCCCTCGCGCCCGGTCGGCACATTGGGGTTGTGCTGCGCATAGCCCTCGGCCAGGTAGTTGGCGGCCAGCTCCAGATGGCCGGCCTCCAGCACCTCGCGCCAGAAGTCGTAGACCAGCTGCTTGTTGGCGGCGAGCCGGGCATCGGCGCTGGCCAGCAGGGCGGCGTGGTCGGGGTTGGCCTGCACGGGCAGCTGGGCCCGGGCCTGCAGGCTGGGAACTGCCAGCGCCAGGGCGAGGCAGAGCGGTGCGATCTGGGTGGCGACGATGTTCATGCGGCCATCTTGCCGCAAGCCCGCGGGCAAGGCGACTCGTCATGGCCGCGGCAGCGCGTGACTTCCGACAAGCACCTCGGCACTGCCTACATTGCGTCGGCGCGAGCTGTCCCGTCACGCCTGCCCCCAAAACTGAACGCCGGCGCGCCCGCTTGACGAGCCCGGCAGGAGAGATCCCCGATGCTGAAGCGCGTTGTCTTGTTGTGCTGCCTCGGCAGCGGGGCGGTATGGGCCCAGGGATCCAGCCAGTGGGTCGTCACTACCGAGCTCTGGGGCAATCGCAGCTACAGCACGCTCACCCTGATGCAGGAGGGCGAGCAGCTCAGCGGTGACATCGATGGCGACAAGCTCAGCGGACGGCGCCAAGGCGCGGTGATCGCCTTCGTCAGCACCGATGCAAACCAGGCGCGCTACAGCTACAAGGGCAGTCTGGATGGCGACCGCATCAGCGGCGAGGCCGATTTCCCGGACACCAACAATCCGGCGCTGCGCGCCAAGCATGCGTTCACGGCGCGGCGGATTGCGGAGCGGCCCGCCGGGCCACCGCGCCGCCACGAATTCGCGCCCACGGACTACGCCAACGAGTTCAGCCCGCACCGCGCCCCCGTCCTCACCGTCTGGCCGGGCGACACGCTGCACACCAAGACCATCGACTCCGGTGGCGTGGATGAAAACGGCGTCACCCGCGCGCTGTTCGGCAATCCGCAGACCGGCCCCTTCTTCGTCGCCACGGCCACGCCCGGCGACACCCTGGTGGTGCGCATCAAGCGGCTGAGCCTGAATCGTGACTACGCGGACAGCCTCGACACCATCGTCGGCCGCGCGCTGGCCACCGGTCTGGCCGCGAAGGCCGGCGAGCTGGGCCAGGCTCGGCGCTGGAAGCTCGACCGCCAGCGCGGCCTCGCCAGCCTCGAAACACCCAGCGCGGGCCTGGCCGACTACGCCGTGCCGGTGCGGCCCATGCTGGGCGGGCTAGCGGTGGCCCCCGGCTTCGGCTCGCCCCCCATTTCCACCGGCGACACCGGGCGCTTCGGCGGCAATATGGATTTCAACGAGGTCAGGGAAGGCCGCACCGTCTACCTGCCCGTCTACCAGCCCGGCGCCCTGCTCTATCTGGGCGATGCACACGCCTTGCAGGGCGACGGCGAAACCTCGCAATACGGGCTGGAAACCTCGATGGACGTCGAGCTCGAGCTGGGCCTCATCAAGGGCCAGCAGATTGCGATGCCACGCGTGGAGTCGGACAGGCAGCTGATGGTGCTGGGCCAGGCGGGCTCGCTGGACGATGCCTTGCGCGCCGCCACGGCCGGCCTGGTGCAATGGCTGCAGCATGACTACGGCTACTCGCTTTCCGAGTGCGCCGTGATGCTGGGCAGCGCGGTGCAGTACACGGTGGCCAACCTTGCGGGCCGCAGCGTCGGATTGGCGGCCAAGATCGACAAGGCGCTGCTGCGTGCGCCGCAGCCCAAGCCGGTGCGCTAGGCAGGCCCGGCTATGGCCGCCATAGGCGCAATTGCGTTGCTGCTGCGCTAACGCACTCCTAGACTGGCCTCCACCGCCAATCGCAAGCAGGAGTCAGCCATGTCGTCAGCAGAATCGAAGTGCCCGTTCGCGGATGCAGCCCGCCGCCACAACAGCGTCGCCGGCGCCCCGTCCAACGCCGACTGGTGGCCGCAGCAGCTCAAGCTGAGCATCCTCCACCAGCACTCGCCCCGCTCCAACCCGATGGGCGAGGACTTCGACTACGCCAAGGAATTCCAGAGCCTGGACCTCGACGCCGTGGTCAAGGACCTGCATGCCCTGATGACGGCTTCGCAGGACTGGTGGCCGGCCGACTGGGGCCATTACGGCGGCCTGATGATACGCATGGCCTGGCATGCGGCGGGCACCTACCGCGTCAGTGACGGGCGCGGCGGCGCCGGCACCGGCAACCAGCGCTTCGCGCCGCTCAACAGCTGGCCCGACAACGGCAATCTCGACAAGGCGCGACGCCTGCTCTGGCCGATCAAGCAGAAGTACGGCCGCAAGCTCTCCTGGGCCGACCTGATGATCCTGGCCGGCAATGTCGCGCTGGAATCGATGGGCTTCAAGACCTTCGGCTTCGGCGGCGGCCGCGCCGACATCTGGGCGCCCGAGGAAGACATCTACTGGGGCTCCGAGAACAGCTGGCTGGGCGAGCAGCGTTACAGCGGCGAGCGCCAGCTCGAGAACCCGCTGGCCGCCGTGCAGATGGGCCTGATCTATGTGAACCCGGAGGGCCCCAACGGCAACCCCGACCCGGTGGCCTCGGGCCGCGATGTGCGCGAAACCTTTGCCCGCATGGCCATGGACGACGAGGAGACCGTGGCCCTGGTGGCCGGCGGCCACACCTTCGGCAAGGCCCATGGCGCGGGCGATCCCAAGCTGGTGGGCCCCGAACCCGAGGGCGCACCGATCGAGCAACAGGGCCTGGGCTGGAAGAACGGCTTCGGCTCCGGCAAGGGCCAGCACACCACCACCAGCGGCATCGAGGGCGCCTGGAAGCCCAACCCGACGCGTTGGGACATGGGCTATTTCGACATGCTGTTCGGCTACGAATGGGCGCTCACCAAGAGCCCGGCCGGTGCGCATCAATGGGTGGCGCAGAACGTCCGGCCCGAGCACCTGATTCCGGACGCGCATGACCCGAGCAAGAAGCACCCGCCGATGATGACCACGGCCGATCTCTCGCTGCGCTTCGACCCCGCCTACGAGAAGATCTCGCGCCGCTACCATGCCGACCCGCAGGCCTTTGCCGACGCCTTTGCGCGCGCCTGGTTCAAGCTGACGCACCGCGACATGGGCCCGCGCGCCCGCTACCTCGGCCCCCTGGTGCCGCGCGAGGAGCTGAGCTGGCAGGACCCGATCCCGGCGCTGGATCATGCGCTGATCGATGCGCAGGACATCGCGGCGCTGAAGACCCGCCTGCTGGGCGCGGGCCTGAGCATTGCGCAGCTGGTGGGCACCGCCTGGGCCTCGGCCTCGACCTTCCGCGGCTCCGACAAGCGCGGCGGCGCCAATGGCGCGCGCATCCGCCTCGCACCGCAGAAGGACTGGGCCGCCAACCAGCCGGCCGAGCTGGCCAAGGTGCTGCCGGTGCTGGAGGCGATCCAGCAGGACTTCAACGCCCAGGGCGGCAAGAAAGAAAAGGTCTCGCTGGCCGACCTGATCGTGCTGGGCGGCTGCGCGGCCGTGGAGGCCGCGGCGCTGCAGGCCGGGCAGGTGGTGGCGGTGCCCTTCACGCCCGGCCGCATGGATGCCACGCAGGCGCAGACCGATGTGGCCTCCTTCGCCGTGCTGGAGCCGCGCGCCGACGGCTTCCGCAACTATGTGCAGCCGGGGCTGGAGGGCGTGGCGGCCGAGCTGCTGCTGGACAAGGCGCAGCAGCTGAGCCTCAGTGCGCCCGAGATGACGGTGCTGATCGGCGGCCTGCGCGCCCTCGGCGCCAACGTCGGCGGCAGCCCGCATGGCGTGTTCACGCAGCGTCCCGGCGCCTTGAGCAACGACTTCTTCGTGAATCTGCTCGACATGGGCACCAGCTGGCAGAAGCTGGCCGGCAGCGAAGGTCTGCTGGAGGGGCGCGAGCGGGCCAGCGGCGCGCCGAAATGGACCGGCACGGTGGTGGACCTGGTGTTCGGCTCGAACTCGCAGCTGCGCGCGCTGGCCGAGGTCTATGCCAGCAGCGACGCCCAGCCGGCCTTTGTATGCGACTTCGTGGCGGCCTGGCACAAGGTCATGGAGCTGGACCGCTTCGAACGGGCGCCGGAGCTCGCCCATGCCTAACGGCCTGGTGCTCGATCTGCTGGCGCATCATCCCGAGGCCCTGGCCGAGCTGGCCGAGCTGTTCGAAGCCGAGTGGCCGGCCTGGTATCGCGGCGGCCGTGGCAACGCCCGGCAGGACCTGCAGGCCTATGCCCACAAGGGCGCGCTTCCGGTCGGCGTGCTCGCGCTGCGCGCGGGGGCGGTGTGCGGCGTCGCGGCGCTCAAGGCCGAGTCCATCCCCAGCCACCGGCATCTGTCGCCCTGGGCCGCGGCCGGGCTCGTGCCGGCCGCGCTGCGCGGGCAAGGCATCGGCCTGCAGCTGCTGCTTGCGCTGGAGCAGCAGGCCAGGCAGCTGGGCTTTGCGCGCATCTACTGCGGCACCAGCACCGCGGCCACCTTGCTGGAACGCGCCGGCTGGCGAGTCCTGGAACGCATCACGCATGAAGGCAAGGCCTTGGCTATCTATGAAAAGGCGCTCTAGCAGCCCGTATCATGCGGCGCATGGCCACCCCCGCGAAGCGCCCATCGTCTCCCTTGGCAAAGCGCGCGCCAGCGCCGGCATCCAAACCCTTCCTTCGCTTCTATCACTCCGAGGCGCTGCGCAAGAAGACGCTGGCGCTGCTTGGCACGATCGAGCAGGCACCGGATGTCACCAAGCATCGCGACGCGCTTGGCAATCTCGTCGTGGAACTCACCAACTGCGGTCTGGACAAGTACTTCATGGAGCCGCTCAAGCTCGCCAAGCCGGGCTTCATGATTGAGCAGTCGGCGAACCTCGGCATGCTCGGCGCCCAGCAGCTGATGGCCTCGGTGATCCACCAGATCATCGGGCGCATGGACGGCCCGCAGCTACTGTCCGTGTGCGGCTCGATCCGGCAGTTCATGCACTAGGCATCTGACCGACCTGGCGGCGCCGCCTCACGGCGCAGCGCGCTGGCTGCCGGCCATGATGAATTGCCGCACCGCCTCCACCAGCTCGGCCTCCTGGCCCACGAAGCCATGCGGCGCGCGCCCCTCGCAGGCATCCGCGCCCCCCGCCGCGCCCGGCCCGCCGCGCAGCAGCACCTGCTGCACGCGCGCCGCCGCCACCGCCTGCTCGGCCAGGCGCGGCATCAGCGCCGGCGGCGAGCGCGGGCAGCTGTCGCTTTCATGAGCGATCAGCAGCAGCGGCTGGCGGATCGCCTGCAGCGACAGATCGAACACCGACTGCGCCACCCAGGGCTTGCGCGCGGCGGGCTGGCCGGCCATCAAGGCCGAGCTGAGCACCACCCCGTCGGGCCCCGCCTCGGGGCTCAGCCTGGCCGCCGCATTGACGGCCGAGATGGTGCCGCGGCTGGTGCCCACCAGCCAGACCAGCCCGCCGCCCATGCGCTGGCGCAGCGCGGCGATCAAGAGGGCCAGGTCTTGCGCATGCGCGGGCGCGCTGCGAAAGCCGGCCAGGCCATCCTCGCCATGCTGGTCCGAGGGCGCGTCCAGCACCACGGTGGCAAAGCCGGCGGCCACGAAGAGGGGCTGGCTGCGCACCAGCGCGTTGCCCTTCAGCGCCCGCGCGCAGGCGCTGCGCTCGTCCAGGTCCACATGGCCGCTGCCGCCGGCGAGCAGCACCAGGGTGGCGAGCGGCGGCCTGGCCCCGGCCGGCATGGCCAGGGCATAGCGGGTGCTGGTGCCGGCGTGGGTGGCCAGGCTGTGGAGCGTGCCGCAGGGCTCGCTGGCCTGCGCACCGAGCGCGGCGCCGGCCAGCAGGCAGGCCGCTGCCCGCGCGTGCATGCTCATCACGCCCGCCTCAGATAGTCGAGCGCCGCCGTGATGGTCGCCATTTGGGCCTGGTTGCACTCGGCGGCGCTCGCCGTCGGGCTGTCCGGGTAGACCTCGGTGGTGGTCACGAAGCGCGCATCGGTCATGCCGCCGCACAGGCCGAGCGCGCGCTTGGCGTAATTGATCACGCCGGCCTGCTGCAGCGGCTCGCCAATGATGCAGCCCTGCGCATCGGCCGCGGCGATATGGGTCACTTGGCGCACCGCGGCTATCAGCGCGCGCTGGAACTCGGGCACCGGCCGCTCGGTGTCGGCCACCAGGTAGAAGCCATCGGGGATGGCGTGCCAGTCGAACGCGACGCCATCGCGTGCCGCCTTGGCGGGGCCGAATTCGCTGTTGTCGGTGTCGGTGGTCTCGTGCAGGTCGACATGCAGATCGACGCGGCCGCCGCAGGCCGCCACGCAGGCCATCGCCAGCGCCGACTCGGCGGCCGGGCTGTCCTGCCTGAACTGCCGATTCGGATCCAGCGCGTCGGGGTTCCAGCGGTTGACGGTCTCGTAACCCCAGGGGCTGATGCAGGGCAGCAGCAGCAGGTTGAACGCGGCCTCGGCGTGGCGATCGAACTCATGCGTCAACCATTGCAGCGCGCCATGCACGCCGCTGGTCTCGTAGCCATGCACGCCGCCGGTCACCAGCACCACCGGGCGATCCGCCTTCCACGCGCGGCTGCGCACCGCATAGAGCGGGTAGCTGCCCAGGCCCAGGCGCCCATAGTCGAGCCTGCCGTACTGGAACAGCTCGGCCTGCGCGGGCAGCTTGGCCATGAGCGGCGCAAGCACCTCCTCGGCATAGCTGCGCTGCGGTTTCTGGCGCGCCAGCCAGGCGGCCTTTTCGGCCGCGCCCCAGGGCGTGCCGGGGGTGCCGATCGGGTATGGCGGCGTGGTTGGCGGGGTCGTTGGCGAGGTGCTCACAACGTGCTCATCCGGTCTTGGTTGGCGATGGGGCGGACGATACACCGGCCAGTCGACCGCAGCCCGCCGGCTCCCCGATCGAGCGCGAGGCCTGGCGCCCGTGGGCGTGACTTGCGAGGCCAAGGCGTCTACGCTGGGAGCGCTGCTGCGGCTGACCCGTCCAATTCAACAGGAGTGAAGACATGTCATACATCGATGGTTTCGTGATCGCGGTCCCCACCGCCAACAAGCAGCAGTTCATCGAGCACGCGCGTCATTTCGACCCGCTATTCATCGAGCTTGGCGCGATCCGTGTGATCGAAGCTTGGGGCGACGACATCCCCGACGGCAAAGTCACCGACTTCCGCCGCGCAGTCCAGGCCACGGCCGAGGAGACGGTGGCTTTTGCATGGGTCGAATGGCCGGACAAGGCTACGCGCGATGCCGCCATGAAGAAGATGACGGAAGACCCGCGCATGGACCCGTCCACACCCGGCAATCCGCCCATGCCCTTCGACGGCAAGCGCATGATCTTTGGCGGCTTCGAACAGGTGGTCGAAGTGAAGGCTTGAGCGGCGGGGGATGACGCCGCGCAACTCCCCGTTGCAGTCCCCATATGACGGCTCTAGGGGCCCTGCATGGCTCACACTCGCGGCCAGATGCCGCCACACACGAAAGTCGGCTTCGCGGCGGGGTCAACGCGCGCACCGCAACTAGGCCTTCTTCGAAGGGCCTGCGGCGGCGGCCTGATTGGCATGCAATTCGATCGGAGCCGCTGGGACAACAAGCCACGCATCCCGCCCGTACTTAAGCCATTGATCGTACGGCAGCAGAGCGAACCCTTCGTGCCCCCAATGCCGCCCCCAGCTGTTCAGGATCACGAGTCCGCGCTCGTTGTAGCCGACGACCGCAACCGCGTGCCCGCCCACAGCCCCGCGGCGCGGCGCCTCAGCGACGGCCGGCAACGAGCGGTGGCTGATCGGGTTGTTGCGGCGCGCTTGGGCAGCCACTGCCAGCCACCCCTTATGGATCACGACAGAAACGAGCAGGGATCCGATGGTCTTAATGGCCGATTGGATGTCGCTGATCTGATCCGCCTGGACGCGGTAGTAGGCTGCTAGAGGCCGCCTCGCGGCATCGTCCTTCCAGCCGTCGAGTCTGCCTTCCTCCCCCCCTCCCACCTTCCCATACGAGGGCCACAAGCGCTCCGAGCAGACGCCATTGCGATGCCAGCCCGCAAGAACGCTGCGGCAGCTCAGGCCGTACTTGTCGACATCGGGGCCCTCCTGTAGGCACCCGAAGTGCCAAAGCATTCGCGTGCTCGCCGGAGCCCACTGACGCGTGCCTGCCTGCCCTCGAAGCATCGCTTCGGTAACCATAAACCAGTTGGCCAAATTTGCCGCAGCGAACGCGGCGGACGCACCTTCCACTCCAGTATCGAGAGAAAGCCCCGAGTTGGCGAAGGTCCTCACTACCTGCTTGAGAAAGTCATCCGGAGGAAAGACAGGCATCGGCAAGGCAGGCGATGGCAGGTAGACGAGGTCCCGCAGATCCTCCGGATCCGGCCGTGCATCGACACGACGCCCGCCGAGGTCGCGCGGCCGCAACTGTGGCTCAGCAGCCGGCACCGGACCCGCTGGAAGCCCGCTGAGGCGCTCGATGACGACTGCTACCACGCTGCCAAGCTGAACCTCTGCTCCATCAGACTTCACCGGAATGCCCTGCATAACGTTGAAGGGCATCGGAGGCCTGACGTCGTCGACGATCATCGGCACCAGTGCCTTGCCTTGCTCCTGCGCCTCGACCGCTTCGGCATAGACCCAGTTGCTCGAGATTGACTTCGCTGTCCAGAGCACAACCAAGCACCGGGCCGCCTGCAACTCATTTCGGACGACCGAGGCGAAATTGGCAGCGCCCGGCTCGATTGCGGCGTCGTACCAGACAGACAGTCCGCGCGCGCGCAAGGCCTTCGCGAGAACCTCGGCCTGGGCTCGATCGGCGCGGCTGTAGCTGATGAAGACGTCGCTCATGGCTCGATCCCGCCGCATCGAAACCACACGGCGGCCGTATCTTCGTGCGTCGGAGACAGATTGCCAAGGCGCGACTAATTCACTCAGGTTCGGAATCTGAGCAAGCTATCGAACTGGGTCGCGTCCAAAGTAGAGATTCGGTATCTGCCTCGCACCCTTCGATGCGGCGCTAGTTTCATCTACTGCAGCATGTCCATCGAGAGTTTCTCCCATTGCTGCGGCGGTGACCCCGGCACTGGCAATACATGCGGAGGGGCTGGAGATGCGGCAACCCTAGGGCGCCGAGAACGTCACTTTCGCGGCGCCTCACCGAGTTCCGGCTACTTCAGCTTTGGGTCGGAAGCGCCAGTTCGAGCCGCAGCAAAGCAGACATAGGCGCGACGCGAACAGCCTCGTTTGAGTTCTACGGCCGCAGCACCCCGTAGAGCGGCCGTTCGGGCCATCGCCCTTTGCTCGGACCCAACAGCTGCTTCATGCCCGGCAGTGTGAGTAAGCCCGGCGGCCCTCAGCCACTGAATCTCCGCCCTAGCTCAGCAGCTTCGCCATGCTCTCGGCCCGCGGGTCCAGAACGTCCTTGTCGGTTCAGCAAGACCGACCGACAAGGTGCTAGATTTGCCATCCATGGCCTGGCTTTCCGGCGCCATCCGGCCTGGCCAGAGCGCCACGACCTCAGCAGCAACGGTCATGTTCGGGGGAGCTGTTTCCATGCCTTCAACTTCCACCCTCCACTTCTTCTGCGGCAAGGCCGGCGCCGGCAAGAGCACGGTCGCGAGCGCGCTGGCCAAGGATCCTGGGGCGATCCTGATCTCCGAGGACGTCTGGCTGATGCGCTTGTATGGCGATCAGATGAAGGTCTTTGACGACTACATCCGCTGCTCGAAGCGGTTGAAGACCGTCGTCGGCCCGCTGGTGGTGGACCTGCTACGGAACGGCGTGCCATCGGTGGTGCTGGACTTCCAGGCCAATACCAGGGCCGGCCGCCGCTGGTTTCGCTCGGTGTTCGAGCAGGCGGCGGCCGCGCATGTGCTGCACTATGTGCAGACCCCCGATTGGCAATGCCTGGAGCGCATCGCCAAGCGGAACCTGGAGCGGCCGGAGGGCTCGCATCAGTTGACCGAAGAAGATTTCCGCTACGTCTCGTCGTTCTTCGAGGCGCCGGAGGCGGCAGAGGGCTTCAACATCAGGACCCACGGCGGCTGAAGCGCTACGTCGGGCGCGTGGGCGGCCGCATCAGCTTTCGACCCCGACTCGAGTTCCTGTAGCATGGCCCCCATCATGTTCACCGCCTCCCTGTCCTTGTCCGCCGCACGAGCTGCACGAGCCGCACGAGCCCGTCGTGCGCTGCCGTGTGCCTGGCGCGAGACAAGGAAGAGGACGATGTAGCACCCTCCCATCCCCGGTTTCCCCCCCCAAGGCCACGGCTCACACCCGTGGCCTTTTTCTTTGTCCGCCCCCCAAGTGAAAGGAACTCCACCATGCAAATCCCCAGCAGCGCTTCTTGCTCGTCTTCGCCGCGCTTCGATGCGCTCATGCCCGTGACCGATCGCCCCGCCGAGGTGTTCGTGCGTGGCGAGGGCGCCTGGCTGTGGGACGCGGCCGGCACGCGCTACCTGGACTGGCTGCAGGGCTGGGCGGTGAATGCCCTGGGGCATTGCCCGCCCGAGGTCAGCCAGGCCTTGGGGGCGCAGTCGAGCCTGCTACTCACGCCCAGCCCTGCGCTTTACAACCTGCCTTCGCTGCAACTGGCCGAGCGGCTGTGTGCCCTCAGCGGCTTTGACCAGGTGTTCTTCGGCAGCACCGGCGCCGAGGCCAACGAGGGTGCGATCAAGCTGGCGCGCAAGTGGGGGCAGCTGCATCGCGGCGGGGCCTACGAGATCATCACCTTCGACAACGCCTTCCACGGCCGCAATCTGGCCACCATGGCCGCCAGCGGCAAGCCGGGCTGGGAGGCGCTGTTTGCGCCCGGCATGCCGGGCTTTGTGAAGGCACGCTTCAACGACATGGCCTCGGTCGAGGCGCTGCTTAGCGAGCGCACCGTGGCCGTGATGCTGGAGCCCGTGCAGGGCGAGGCCGGCGTGCGACCGGCAAGCCCCGGCTTTGTGCGCGCGCTGCGCCAATGGTGTGATCGCCACGGCCTGCTGCTCATCTTCGACGAGGTGCAGACCGGCTGTGGGCGCCTGGGGCAGTTGTTTGCCTACCAGCACTACGGGGTCATGCCCGACATCATGAGCCTGGGCAAGGGCCTGGGCGCCGGCGTGCCGATCTCGGCGCTGCTGGCGCGGGCGCATTGCAGCGTATTCAGCCACGGCGACCAGGGCGGCACCTATGCGGGCAACCCGCTGATGTGCGCGGTCGGGCTGGCGGTGCTGGAGACGCTCGGCCAGGGCGCTTTCCTGGAACAGGTGCGGACGCAGGGCGCGCTGCTGCAGCGCGGGCTGCAGGCGCTGTCGGCGCGCCATGGCCTGGGCGAGGTGCGCGGGCTGGGCCTGCTGTGGGCACTGGAGCTGGGCAGCGACCATGCGGCGGCGCTGGTGCGCGAATGCCGCCGCCAGGGCCTGCTGCTGAATGCGGCCCGGCCCCATTGCCTGCGCTTCATGCCCAGGCTCAACAGCACGCCCGCGGAGATCACGCAGGGCCTGCAATTGCTCGATGCGGCCATGACCACGGTGCTGACAAAGGACCTGGCCGCGCCATGATCGAACGCGGCGTTGCTGCGCGAATCCGGCCCGATCAGCCGCTCACGCTCTTGGTGTGGCGGAAGAAGTTGTCCGGGTCGTAGCGATGCTTCAGCGTCGCGAGCCGGTCCAGGTTTGGCCGGCCGTAGGCCGCCTCGACGCGGTCGCGGCCTTCTTCCTCGGTCAGGAAGTTGATGTAGGTGCCGCCGGTCGAGAAGGCGCGCGTGGCTTCGAAACAGTCGCGCGCCCACTGCATATTGACGGCATCGTCCTCGGGCTTCTCCCAGGAGCCGGCGATGTTCAGCACATAGGCGGCATCGCGATTGCCGGCCGGCGAATGCTCGGCGGGCAGCTCACCCAGCGCGCCCTGGATCTGGAACAGCAGGATGGCCGCGTGCGGCGACACGATGCGGGCGGCGTGCGCCACGGCCAGGTCGATGAAGGGGCGATCGATGCCCGGCAGGTAGTGCGACTTCCAGTAGTAGCGCCTGCCCTTCGGTTGCGTGGCATCGAGCAGGCTCTGCATCTGCACATAGGGGCGGCGCGTCACGATATCCGCGATCGGCCGGCCGGTCGCGCGCAGCGGCGCCAGCAAGGCTTCGCCGTCCTCGACCTTGCCCGAATGGCAGACGAAGATGGCGGCGATCGGCTTGCCGTGCACTTCCTTCGGTAGCCAGGGCGCCGGCGGCGCGATCCGCAGTACGGCCACGCTGGTCAGCTCGCGTGGCGCCGCGGCGCTGAAGCTGCGGTAGGCCTCGAGGACCTGCGCGGCGTCCTCGCCATGCCAGGCGATCGCCCCGCCCAGGATCTCGGGGCCGACGGGATGGAGCCGGTACTCGAAGGAGGTGACGATGCCGAAGTTGCCCCCGCCGCCGCGTAGCGCCCAGAACAGGTCAGCATGCTCGTCCGCGGAGGCGCGCAGGACTCGGCCATCGGCCGTCACCACCTCCATCGAGACGAGGTTGTCGCAGGTCCAGCCATGGCGGCGCGTGAGGTAGCCAAAGCCGCCGCCGACGGTCAGGCCCGCGATGCCGGTCGCGGAGACGAAGCCCAGCACGGCCGCGAGCCCGTGCAACTGCGTCTCGCGGTCGACGTCTGCCAAGGTGCAGCCCGCTTGCGCCAGCGCCGTGCGGCGCACCGGATCGACCCAGACGCCGCGCAGCAGCGACATGTCGATCATGAGGCCGCCCTCGCACACCGCCAGCCCGGCGATGTTGTGGCCGCCGCCGCGCACGGAGCACAGCAGCCCGTGCTGGCGCGCAAAGCGCACGGCTTGCACCACGTCGACCGTTCCGGTGCAGCGCGCCAGCAGGCCGGGGCGGCGGTCGATCATCGCGTTCCAGACCTTGCGCGTTTCCTCGTACTCTGCGTCTTCCGAGGTCAGCACCCGGCCCTTGAATGCCGCCTTGAAGGACTGCAAGGCTTCTGGCGCGAGATCCACGATCCCGCCATCCATGCGTGTGAGCTTGATTGCCATCATCGACCTCCTTGAAGAACGACATCGACAGCATGCGCGCGACAGGCCGCCAAGGCCAGTCCAGATTCTGAAGCGTTTACGCTGGGGAGGCGAGGCGATGGACAACGGCAGGGGCCAGCGGCGCCCACGGCCAAGGGATAGGAGCGCCCTGCCCGCGCCCCTAGACTGGGGCGCCGGTGAGGCAGCCAACCGGTCAAGTCAACGGGCAATTGGCTGCGAGCACGGCGCGCTGCGCGCGCCACCGATGTCGGAGGACCTGCCATGATCACCGAGACCACCGTCATGCGCGCACGCCGCGCCTGCAGCCGCCTGGCGCTCTGCCTGGCCACGCTGGGCGCCCTGCTGGCGGCCCAGCTGCCGGCGCACGCGGCGCGCAGTTCGCTGGAGAACCGCTACGACATCGCCGTCTATCCCAACGGCGGCAGGCCCGACCTGACGGTCGACCCGATCAGGCTCAAATCCCAGCTCAGCGTGATCGACCGCTTCTTCGACCCGAACGACGCGGGCGACCGTTGCGCCGTGCTCGAAGGGGCCGTCGGCGGCTATGGTTGGCGCCGCCTGATGGTGTTCGACGTGGTGATCGTCAACGCGGGCGACGGCGATCTGGTGGTGGGCGACCGCAGCGACCCAGCCAATCCCTATGCCGGCGCGTTCTACTTCGACGCCTGCCACGGCCACTATCACATGGCCGGGTTCTCGGAGTACCGGCTGCGCTACAAGTCCGACGGCAATGTCTCCACCATCGGCCGCAAGCAGGGCTTCTGCTTCGAGGACTCGTTCAAATACAGCGGCAACAAGAGCGCCGGCTTCCACTGCGGCTACCAGGGCATCACCAGCGGCTGGGGCGACTGGTACTACAAGCAGCTGCCCGGCCAGTGGATCGACGTCACCGGCGTGGCCGAGGGCGACTACGAGCTGGAGGTGGAGATCAATCTGCAGCCCGACCCCTACAAGTTCGACCAGGGCCTGAACCGCTACCCGGACGTCGTGCGCGTGCCGGCGAGCGTGCCCAAGCGCAGGGAACGCTAGGCGCTGCCGCCGCCGCGACGCCGTACCCGTGTGGCACGAGCGCCCGGCGTCGCCCGCCCTGCCAGCTCCGGCGCAAACAACTCCAGCACGCGCAGCTGCGCGCCGCCGCGCCTGAACACCGAGTGGCGCGCCCACAGCATCTGGGCCGAGGCCTCGGTGCCGGTGGCCTGGCGCCATTGCTTGAGCATCTGCCGGCGCGTGTGGCCATGCCGGGCCAGGCGGCGCGGCTGCAGCTCGCTGCGCGTGATGCGCGGATCGTCGTAGAGCAGATGCGCGAGTGGCCGGGCGCCCAGGCCCTTGAGCGCCTTCCAGGGCCCGGCCAGGGCGCTCTGGTGCAGGGCCGAGCGTGCCCACACCAGGGGCACGCCGTCCACCCGCAGCAGCACCTCGCGCACCACCGTGCAGCCGCGCCGCGGCAGCCCCAGGGCCAGGCGCTCCTGCGCGCGCAGCGGCGTGACGGCCTGGCGCAGCACCTCGACCTCGAAGCGCTCGCCCAGGCGCGCCAGGCGCCGGCTCAGCGAACCGGGCGCGCGCAGCCAGGCGCGCAGGCTTGAACGACTAGCGATCCCCACCGCAGCTCAGCCAGCGAACTCGTCCCCAAGCTCGCGGGCGCGCTGCTGCGCGGCCAGCACGGCGCGCTGGATCGCCTCGCCCACGCCGGCGGCCTGCATGCTCGTGATGGCGGCGTAGGTGGTGCCGCCCTTGGAGGTGACGCGCTCACGCAAGACGCTAGGCGATTCGCTGGACTGCAGGCCCAGCGCGGCGGCGCCGGCGCAGGTGGCCAGGGCCAGCTCGCGGCCCTGGGCCTCGCTGAGGCCCATCTGCTGCGCGGCCGCCGTCATGGCCTCGACGACATAGAAGAAATAGGCCGGGCCCGAGCCGGAGAGCGCGGTCACCGCGTCCAGATCGGCCTCGGCGTCCACCCACAGGGTGCGGCCGGTGGGTGCCAGCACGGCCTCCACCAGGGCGCGGTCGGCGGCCGAGACGGCCGCATTGGCGTAGAGGCCGGCAATGCCCTGGCCGATCAGGGCCGGGGTGTTGGGCATGGCACGCACCACGCGCGCGGCGCCGGTGGCGCGCGCGATCGTCTCGCTGCGGATGCCGGCCATCACCGAGAGCTGCAGGGCTTGGGACACATGAGCGGCGCAGGGTGCAGCGGCCGCGCCGAACAGCTGCGGCTTGACGGCCCAGACCAGCAGCGCGGCCTCGGCCAGGCCGGCGTTGGCGGCGGCCTCATGCACACGCAGGCCGGCAAACTCGGCCTGCAGCTTGGCGCGCTGCGCCTCGAAGGGCTCCACCACGAGGATGGAGTCGGCCGGGCGGCCGGCCTTGATGAGGCCGCCGATGATGGCGCTGGCCATATTGCCGCCGCCGATGAATGCCAGGGTGCTGTTCATGAAGGCAAGTGTAGGTGGGCCAACCGGCGGAGCCCGAGGATCCGGCTCCGCCGGGCCTGCGGGCTCGCCCCCTTGAGGGGGCGCGCGCAGCGCGTAGGGGGTGGTCTTAGTGCATGCCAGCCAGCAAGGCGGCGTTGCCGCCCGCTGCCGCGGTGTTGATGGTGAGCGTCTGCTCGGCCGCGAAGCGGTACTGGTGCTGCGGATTGGCGGCCTCGGCGGCGCTGATCAGGGGCAGGATGGCGCCCTTGCGTTCGGCCAGGGCCTGCACCAGGGCGCGCGCCGAGCCGTTGCCGGCGGCGGCGATGCACACGCCGGCCAGCTCCGGATGCTGCAGCAGCGCACGCTGGGTGCCGCCATCACCCGGCAGCAGCGCCAGGGCCTCGGCGGCCACGCCACCGCGCAGCAGTGCCAGGCGCAACGCATCGCCCGAGGCGGCGCCCAGCAGGGCCACGGCATTGCCGGCCAGCAGGGCCGCGCCCACCGCGCCGGCCACCTCGGCCGGGCTCGCGCCCTGGGCCAGCACCGCGATCACGCCGCGGCCATGCAGACGTAGCTCGTTGCTTTCGCCGGTGGGGCCGGGCAGCACCTTGGTGGCCAGGCCGCGCTGGGCCTGCTGGGCATGGGCGCGCAGGGCGCGCGCCGCCGCCTCGTCCAGGCCCGCGGTGGCACGCTGCACCGCAGCCACGCGGGTTTCCAGCGCCACCTCGCTCCAATGGGCATGGCCCACACGCAGGGTGTTGACGGCGCTCAGATCCACCTGGCCGCTGACCGGCACCGGCTCGGGCAGGCCGGCGGCCGCGGCGCCGGTATCCGGCTGGGCCGCAAAACGCCACAGGTAGTTGGGGCCGCCGGCCTTGGGGCCGGTGCCCGACATGCCTTCGCCGCCAAAGGGCTGCACGCCCACCACCGCGCCGATGATGTTGCGGTTCACATAGACATTGCCGATGCGGGCCTTGTCGGCCAGGCGCAGGGCGCGGCTGTCAATGCGGGTCTGGATACCCAGGGTCAGGCCATAGCCCAGCGCGTTGATCTGCGCGATCACCGTATCGGGCTCGCCGTTCCAGCGCAGCACGTGCAGCACCGGGCCAAAGATTTCCGCGCCCAGCTCGCTGGCCTTGCGGATCTCGAAGGCCACCGGCTTGATGAGGCGGGACACGGCGTCGTGCACCGGGGCCTCGGCGATCAGCCTGGCCTCGCGCTTGAGGCGCTCGACATGATGGGCGATGTTGTCGAAGGCCTCGTCGTCGATCACCGGGCCCACATCGGTGGCGAGGTCGGCGGGCTTGCCCACCCACAGCTCCTTGAGCGCGCCGGCGATCATCTCGATCACGCCATCGGCAATGCTCTCGTGCACGCACAGCAGGCGCAGCGCCGAGCAGCGCTGGCCGGCGCTGCGGAAGGCGCTCTGCACCACCGCGTCGGAGACCTGCTCGGGCAGCGCGGTGGAGTCCACCAGCATGGCGTTCAGGCCGCCGGTCTCGGCGATCAGGGGCACAACCTGACCCTGCTTGGCGGCGAGGGTGCGGTTGATGATCTGCGCCACCTGGGTCGAGCCGGTGAAGCACACGCCGGCGGTTTGCGGCGCGGCGGTGAGGCGGGCGCCGACGGTCTCGCCGGGGCCGTGCAGCAGCACCAGCGCATCCTCGGGCACGCCGGCGGCGTGCAGCAGCTCCACCATCTTCAGCGCCACATAGGGGGTCTGCTCGGCGGGCTTGGCGGCCACCGTGTTGCCCACCACCAGGGCGGCCACCACCTGGCCGGCGAAGATGGCCAGCGGGAAGTTCCAGGGGCTGATGCAGACGAACACGCCGCGGCCCTGCATGGCGCCGCCATGCTGCTCGGCCTCGTCGGCGTAGTAGCGCAGGAAGTCGACCGCCTCGCGCACCTCGGCCACGCAATCGCCCTGGGTCTTGAAGGCTTCCTGCACCAGCAGTGCGCAGAACTCGGGCAGGCGCGCGTCCAGCGCGTCGGCGGCGCGGCGCAGGATGGCGGCGCGCTGCTCCACCGGCGTGGCGTTCCAGCCGCCGAAGCCGGCCTGCAGGCGTGCCATCGCGGCATCCACCTCGGCCGGCGTGGCCTCGGCCACCGGCAAGACCTGGCACCCGGCCAGCGCCTGCGCCAGCGGCGCGCGCTGCGCCAGCACGGTCAGGTCCACGCCGCTGGAGTTGCGACGGCCCAGGCCCTGGTGGTCCTGGTAGAGGCGCGCCGGCAGCGGCAGGGCGCCATGCTGCTGCAGCTGGGTGAGCGGCGAGGCCAGCAGCTCGGCGGGCTTGACGCTGGGGTCGGCCAGCTGGTGCACGAAGGAGGAATTGGCGCCGTTCTCGAGCAGGCGGCGCACCAGATAGGCCAGCAGGTCGCGGTGCTCACCCACCGGGGCATAGACGCGGCAGGCGATGGTGCCGTCCTTGATGGCCTCGCGGTGGATGCCCTCGCCCATGCCATGCAGGCGCTGCAGCTCGAAGTTGGCGCCGGCTGCCTTGGCCATCTGCAGGATCGCGGCGATGGTGCCGGCGTTGTGGCTGGCGAACTGCGGGTAGATCACGTCGGCATGCCGGATCAGGCGCTGGGCACAGACCAGGTAGGAGACATCGGTGTGCTGCTTGTGGGTGAACACCGGGTAGGCCTCCAGGCCCTGCTCCTGGGCGCGCTTGATTTCGCCGTCCCAGTAGGCGCCCTTCACCAGCCGCACCATGAAGTGCAGGCCGTGCTGGCGCGCGATGCGGGCCACCTCGTCCACCACTTCCAGCGCACGCGTCTGGTAGGCCTGCACCGCCAGGCCGAAGCCGCGCCACTGCGGGAAATGGCTGGCGATGCGCGCGGCCAGCGCGTCCAGCACCTCCAGCGAGAGCTCCAGGCGATCCACCTCCTCGGCGTCGATGGTGAGGTTGATATTGGCCTGCGCGGCCTTCTCGATCAGCTGCCAGACGCGCGGCAGCAGCTCGGCGAACACGCGCTCGCGCTGCAGCACCTCGTAGCGCGAGAACAGCGCGCTGAGCTTGATCGAGATGCCGTCGGCGGTCTCGGGCGCCTCGGCCTTGCGGCCGCTGGCGATGGCCTCGATGGCGCTCACATAGGCGGCGTGGTAACGGCGCGCATCGGCCGCGGTGCGGGCGCCCTCGCCCAGCATGTCGTAGCTGAAGCTGAGCTTGGGCTCGGCCTTGCGCTCGCTGTCGGCCTCGGCCATCGCCTCCTTGATATTGCGGCCCAGCACAAACTGGCGGCCCAGCAGCTGGATGGCGCGCACCGTGGCGGCCACCACCGTCTGCGCGCCCAGGCGGGTCAAGAGGCCGCCCTCGCCATCGGCGTCGGGCAGGAATTTCTTGGACAGCGAGATGGCGCTGGCCGAGAGGCTGGCCAGCATCTTGTGCGGGCCGTCGGAGCCGCCCTCGAACTGGGCGCGGCCGAGCTGGTCGGCCGTCAGCGCAATCGCGGTGGGCGCGTCGGGCACGCGCAGGAGCGCCTCGGCCAGGCGCATCAGGGCCAGGCCCTCGGCGCTGGTGATGGGGTACTCGCGCAGCAGCGATTCCATCGCCCAGAAGGGGGCGGGGTTGTCGCGCACATGCTGGACCCAGGGGGTGGCCTGGTTGATCACCGCCGTCCAATCGGGCCCGGCACCGAAGGCGGCCACCAGGGCGCGCAGGACCTCGGTCTCGTCGCGGTACGGGTTGGGCAGGCGGGCGGTCTCGGGCGGCAAGGCGAAGGCGGTCATGGCATCCCCCGGAAAGGGCGGTCATCTAGTGAAGACCTGAACTTTATTCGCGCACCTCTTGGATTAAATTCCGATGATCAACTGATCGCTAGTGAGAAATCCAGATGGGCAGCGAAGCCAACGAACTCGACAAAATCGATGCCCGCATTCTGCGCGTGCTGCAGCAGGATGGGCGCATTTCCAATCTCAAGCTGGCCGAGGCGGTGCACCTCTCCCCCACCGCGGTGCTGGAGCGCGTCAAGCGCCTCACCCGCGAGGGCTATATCCTGGGCTACGAAGCGCGGCTCAACCCCGCCAAGCTGGGCGCGGCCATGCTGGTCTTCATCGAGATCCTGCTGGACCGCACGGTGCAGGACGTGATGGACAACTTCAAGGCCGCCGTCCAGGCCCGCCCCGAGATCCTCGAATGCCATCTGGTGGCGGGCGGCTTCGACTACCTGCTGAAGACCCGCGTCTCGGACATGAGCGCCTACCGCGAGTTCATCGGCAGCGTGATCTGGACCCTGCCAGGCGTGCGCGAGACCCGCACCTATGCGGTGATGGAAGAGGTGAAGAACACCACCGCCCTGCCTATCTAGCCAATTCAAGCCGCTCCCCTGAACAGTGACATTCACCCCGCGTCTATGACATTCCGGCGTGACTGAGGCGATTGGACATTAGGGCTCAAACTAGCCCGTCTGAAGAACGGCCACTGTTCCCAGGGAGAGTTCGCTTCTGAGGGCCCCCGGAGGGCCTGTTTTTCGTCCTTCCGCGCTGTGGTCAAAACGCCCTTATCAGCGCCTTTCTTGAAAGCGTTCAGTTTCACCGGAACAGAATACACAATACGAATCAACAACTTGGCTCGTATCGCGCTGACATTAAGTCGCAAACTCACTTCCGCGCGGACATTCATGTCGTGTTCGGCTTGGCGCCCGTAGCCGCCCTCTTCCGATTTGCACGAAGCGCCCGCCTTGGCGTTGCTGAACCGGGGAGCTCCTGTGTGTCCTCTGGCTGTTGTCTGCGGGCTTGGAGCCTTGTGCGCGGACCTCTGCAGAACGGTATAGCCTTGAACGGCGGCCATGGTCGGGCCGTGGTCGAATGCTCCGACGCCCTTCTGTGAGGGCCTGTGGAAGTGACGGGGATGGCTTGGGGTAAAAGCCTCAGGCCATTTTTCTTGGATCGGACGACGGACGCTGCGACTTCAGCGTTAGGCCCAGCAGTCCCTACTTGCTGCCGGACTCAGGCAGAACCAGTTCCAGCGAGGATTGGGCAGAAGCCAGCTTGTCTGAAAACCTCTTCTTCCGTCCCTGAGATGTCTCGGCTGACTGGCCTGAGGAAGACCGCTTCTCCAGCACGAGCGACACGTATCGGCCCGTGACAATCACCTCTCCCGTCGGATCGAGCTTTCGTTCTGTGTGGAGCAGGCAAGTTATGGAATCGCCATGTTGAAAGCTCACCGTTCGGTTTGATACCGCCTGCTTGTAGTCACTGTCTCGCATGGCGAAGCTGATTGGTTCTCCCCGATAGAGACCCTTCCAGTGCATATTCCCGCCGGTAATCACGGGCGCAACAATCTCAATGCAGGCGGCGTCATCAATCAGCTCGGGTAGCGAGTTCTCGCGCACGATGAATCGCTCAAAGTCAATGCGGGGCGTCGTGCGCTCCAGCTCAGTAGTCAAGGAGCCTGCAGGGATGTGGCCAAACCCTACTGCAGTGACCCTCCTGTAGGGCACGAGAAGGCTGTAGAAGTTGGAACGGCGCGTGAGGACCTTGTAGTCCTGGTTGAGTAGGCTGATGACCTCGGCCACAGATTCGTCAGAAGCCTTCCCTTCGCCTGCCTCTTTTCGCAGCTTCTCGATCTGCAGCTTTTTCTCTTCAATGCTGAGCTTCGTAAGCTCCTTCGTGAGCGCTTCTTGCTCCTTGTCCGTGGATGGCAATGCCAGGATCGAAATTACGATCTGCACGACCACCAACAACATGCCACTCATCACGAGTGCGCCGCCGTTCTTCGGGTCCATCAAGAACTTGAAGACCTCCCGGAGCCCACCTTCGGTAAAGGCGGCACTCTCGAGAGCAACTTCGAGGCCGAGTTCCTTGGTGATATGCCGGATGAGGGCGAGGACTTCGGCTTCGCACTTGTTTCGCACCAGCGCATCCATGGAATGCGCGTCGTTGGCCAAGTGGTAGTGCAGCTCGATACGTTCTTCGGTCATAGCTTGCTAGGCCCCCTCGTCGGCTGTTGTCTCGCCGGCGTTCAATCGTTTGCGGTCGATTGTGCAGTACCAGTAGGCATCCTAGAGGTGCCGCCCCGTGGCATCCCGGCCGTACTAGCTCACCTAGCGAGCTCCCCAAGTCACACCATCGGCTCCAGTCCTTAGAGCCGTGCATGGAGGTGAGAGGTCGATCTGGCACCTTGGAGAGGCCGATGAAGCTGCCGAGCAACGCGTTGCTGTGATGAGAAACCTTGGTGGGGCGTGTGCAGGAGTTGGCGAATCCGCACGCTGTGGCCCTCTGGGCGGAATTCGCCCCTGATAGCGCCATCAAAATGCGCCTGGGCCATTGCCCATGAGAACTATCAAGCATTCAGAGAGAACATGGCCAGTACGAAGAAGGCGCCGGTGAAAAAACCGGTCGCAGCAAAGAAGCCTGCCACCAAGGCGGCAACTCCCAAGAAGACCACCCCGACAAAGGCCAAAACTGCTGCGAAGCCGAAGAAGGTTGCAGCTAAGAAGGCGCCCGTCGACTATCGCCTGAACGCCATCCGAAAGCTGGCCTCGGCCTTCGAGGATAAGCAGACGCGAGAAGTGGTGGAGCAGGCCTGCCTCGAGATTTCGCGCCAAGCCCACGCCATGTTTGTCGCGCGAAGCGACGATGGCATCGCCTATCGCAACTACTTGAAGGCTGTGTCTCACATGTCGTTCGAGCTAGCCAACGCCGCTGCGACTGGGGACGAGGAGTCGATTGAATTGGCCGTGGCCGGTATCAGCGACGAGCTCGACGGCAGCCCGATCCTCGACATGGCCTGGCAATACAACGTGACGCATGGCCGTGACGTGGTCAGCGCGCTTCAGGGCCATCTGCGTCGTGAAGAGATCGACATGGCCTTCATGCTTCGCTGAACGAGCCAGTACCTGACCAGGGGGCCCGTGAGGGCCCCTTCTTCGTTGTGGCCCCTCGATTGCGCCTTCCGCCTGCGCGCCGCTTGTAGTCAGCCCTTGTCGCCCGGCTCTGTATCCACCACCGTCTCCGCGTGACAACAGCTCCAGCTCGCAATGGAGCGCTTGCTTCGGGGACGGTGACACCGACGCTTGACCCGCGTTAGCCGCGCGCGGCCTGCCCAACCGGCGTGGAGCTCGATAGACATCTCTACTAGGTCGCGCAACAGCAGGTCCGTAAGGCTCATGATTGCTTGCGCGATGTGCCGGCCAGGCAGACGAGCAAGGATGGCTGCATCAGGCTGATCTGAGTCACTCGCAGTCAACAAGCCGAGCGGCGGCGGCCATCGTCACCGGGCATTGGCTGGTAGCTGCACGTATGAACACTGTGCATCTGGGAACGGGCGTTCGACACGGCGCACCGACGGGACAGTCGTGAACGAGACCGGCCATGGTGTTACGCCATCCGACTCGCGCCCGATTCGCGCCTGCACTGACGATCAACATCGCTTCACGAAATCAGCGCTTGAGGTCCCACTGACCAAGGTACGCAGTGACTGCTCTCGACGCCTCTTGGCAAATGGCAGCTGACACCTTGCCCTCCAGCGCATAGCCGTACTTCATGCACGCGAACGCGAGTTCGACCGCAATCGTGGCCGCGTCCGGCATCGTGGGCAGATCGGGAAGTTCTCCAAGGCTCGCTGCCTTGGCGCGCAAGAAGCCACCGATGGCCACGTTCTTGGCCGAATGTGCATCGAGGTCGCTGTCGCCAAATGAGCCCCTGAGCAGCAGCACGCTCGCCGCAGGGTGGTGGTTGTAGTAGTCCGCCGTGGCCTTGACCACCGCGTCCACCCAGGTTCGCCAGGTCCTTGTGCGGTCGGCTTTCGAGGCCGCCAGCGTCTCGGTCAGCCGCTCCATGTGAACCCGCGCCAGATGCGAGAACAAGGCGTACTTGTCCGGGAAGAACGGGTAAATCGCTGCGCGAGGCACGCCAGAGGCTTCGGCCAGGGCGGGAATGGACGTCTTCTCGGGGCCCACATCCTCAAGCATGCGCTCGGCGGCCTCCAGCACCTTGGCCATGCGAGTTGCAGAGCGCTCCTGCACGGGGACGCGAGCGCTCCTGCCGCCTAGGCTTGACTTGTTATCCGACATAAGTTAGATTTACGTATCCGACATTTGTTTGATTGTACGGCAGCGGTAGCGACGCGACCACGATGCGTCATTGACGAAGGACGAATGAATCATGGCCACCTATGCAGAGCAAGCGAACTGGCGCGAAATCCAGAAATTCCTGCCCGAGCAGTTCCAGCTGCAGCCCGGCCAAGAGCCGCAAGAGGAATGGTGGCCGTGGCGGCAGCATCGCATCCACCTCGATTGCTACCGCAACCCGGACGCCCCTCTGAAGGTCATCCTCTTTCATGGCGTGGGTACCAATGGCCGGCAGATGTCGACCATCCTGGGTGCACCACTGGCGCGCAAGGGGTTCGAGACCATTGCCATCGACATGCCCGAGTATGGTCTGACGGAGGTCGGACGCGGTAAGCCGGTGAGCTATGACGACTGGGTGCAGGCGGGCAGCGACCTCATCGACGCTGAACTGGCCAAGGACAGCCGACCGATCGTGCTCTACGGCTTGAGCGCTGGCGGCATGGAGACGTATCACGTGGCAGCCCTGAACAAGAAGGTCAAGGGCATCGTGGGCATGACCTTCCTCGACCAGCGCGTGCAGCAGGTGAGCGACGAGACCTCGCTGAACCTGTTCATGAGTCGGGTCGGCGTTCCGATGGCCAAGCTCACCGCCATGACGCCGCTGGCCGGCATGCGCATGCCGATGTCGCTGGCGAGCAAGATGCACACCCTGGTTAACGACAAGGCGGCGCTCAAGGCCTGCCTGGCTGACAAGACCTCGGCGGGCAAATGGGTGACGATGAAGTTCCTGGCCACCTACACGGGCTACCAGCCCGCCTTGGAGCCCGAGAACTTTGACGTATGCCCCGTCCTGCTCACCCAACCTGCGCAGGACCATTGGACGCCCTTGCACTTGAGCGAACTGTTTCTCAAGCGCGTGAAGCGGGTTCCAGTGAAGACCGTCATGCTGGAGAACGCGGGGCACTATCCCATCGAGCAGCCCGGGCTGAACCAGATGGTCACGGCCATCCATGACTTCTGTGTTTGGGTCGCACGCGGGAACGCGTGAGGCGGCGCACTTGACGGCTGGACGCCAGAGACGACATCGACGCAAATTGTTGGGGCGCAAGTGCCGTGGCGTTGGCCGGCGGCTTGGGGTCGGGACTGCGAGCTTGGGCCGTAGCGAGGCAGCCGCAGACGCGGCGCTAGCTAGCTGCCGCCTCGAAGTCCCACAGCCGCATTGCCTCGCGAAGCCGTCATTCAGGCCAGAGCTAGTTGCCAGGTCCAACGACTGCTTGGTGCTCGGCAGCGTGAGTACGACCGGCGCTGGCCATCGGCAGCAATCGCTGCATACATTCCGCTGGTTGAGGTCTCGACGCGGGCAGCCTTTGCCTGCCTAGGTGCGTTCCAAACGCCAGAGGCGGGAGCTGAAGTACGCCATGCACAGGAGGGACAGCGACAGAAGGGTTGCGACCAAGTAGAACAACCCGTGACGCAGAGCCGCCGCCGCGAAGGCGAGTGGGCCGCTTGCACTAGCAGCCCCCAATGCTGAGCCCACAATCACGGCTGTCAGCGGGGTGATTGCGGCGACCGCAAGGCTCAATAGCCATGGCTGAATCGCAACCTGCATTGCGTCTCAGAGAGTTACGGCGCGGCCTACCCCTCAACGGGAAGGACTTCGCGGCTCTCGACTTGCTCTATTGCCCTTGGGCCTCGTTTGCCGGTGCACGGAAACCGCCAGCGTCCAAAGCGGCGCGCATGCTCTCAGGCGTCATGTCGACTTGGCCGTATTCGATCAGCGCGCCCATCGTTCCCTTGCCAAGCAGGTTCCAGGCGGGGGATTGCTCGACATGACCATTGGAGATGACCACCTGGATGGGATTCTCGAGATGCCGAATTAGGTCTTCGGGCGTCGGAGATTCGCTTCGCCACAACGAGGCCAAGAGGGTGCCAGGCTCGATGTCTCCGTAGCCAGACTTCGGGTCCAGCTTCCTGCTGCCAAACTTGGGAAGCATGAAGAACCTCATTAACGATGATTCGTCAATGAAATGAATTCCGTCGATGCCGCCGATCAGCGCGTAGGGCAGTGAGTTCAGGACGCAAAAGACCACCTGCTTACCGACAGCCTCCGGCATGTACTCCACCAGGATGTCGGGGTGCTTGCGCAACCCCTCGGCAAGCCTCTTGACCTGGCCCACAACCGAGTTGATGCCAAGCGAGAAGTAGTACGCCCCGATGGGGTCATTCCCAGAAAGACTCCTGCATTTGCACTCAAGGAGGAAGAGATAGTCGCCCCAAACAAATGCCACGTCATAGTCGTACTCTTCTCCGGCGCGCTTGCAGCGAATCCCCTTCGCTTCGTGGCCAAGCCGCTTCAACGTACGAATGACATAGCTCTCGAACCTGCTTCCCTTCCCGTCCAAGTTGATGTTCAACATGCCGAGTGTCGAAAGAACTGCCCGCGGGATAGAGCAGTTGCCAGCGGCAAGGCCAACGAGCACAAGACTTCCGTCCTGCAAGCGCAGTAGCGGCTGGTCGAAAAGGTCACGACTCTCACGCCTGAACGTCACATGGTCAATGAACAGTGATGCCTTCGGCCCAGCAAGGCCGAGGCGCTGAAGCCGAGCGACCAAGTCCGACCTGCTGAAGCGAATGGACATGCTCTCTGGCTTGTCAAAGTCGCGACAAGCCTCCGCAATGGCTTGCAGAACCGCATACCCCCGTACCCATTCAATGATCCTGAGCCCGGCGAACTCTTCAAAATCGCTTGTCACGTCGTGAGCCAAAAGCTGACTCAAGCTCGTCGCCCCATGCATCTCCCAAACGGAGACCGTCTGCTGAGGAGTCAGCGAGGCGACTCCCTCGACACCGACAAACAGACTGCGGAGGTCCCCTTTGGATGAGAGGTCGAGAAGATGCTGCTTGAATCGTTCATCAAGCCGCGCATTGGCGATGAAGTCATATCTGTCCAGTTCGCTTGACGGCAAGGCTTCAATCAAACGCGACACGCCCATCTCAACTAGGTTAGGGCCGAGTCCTTGCGTATGTTCCCGCAACACTCCATCAAGGTATCTATGACGTCGCTCGGCTCGCTGCCAGTTTCTCCATGAAATGGCGAGCACCTGCGCCGTACCGACGGCGTAGTGGTCTTCGTCGATGGTGTCCGGCAGGGATGGAAGCACGACAATTCCTTCGCTGTCGAACCACTTGTTCAGGTGAGCTTCCATTCCGATGGTGCTGCCCAGTGCATCAACAAGTGCGGAGTGAACAGCTGCGACGTTGAAGTCTTTCCCTTCCGCGTTCTTCAGCGTCACTTGGCCGAAGTGGATTTCCCCTCGCTCGACAGCATCGTTCCCACGTTTAAGTAAATCAGCGTACTCGTGGTTGGAGCGCGCAAGCAGCGCCGACACTCGTTTTTCTGGGGAGAATGAAGCCGCGTCACATTCCTTGAGTTCATCCAGAATTCCCTGATAGCAGCCGTCGATCATGCGGAACATATCCGCGTATGACCGTACGTGCGTGGCCGCTTCTGCGCGCTTATGCTGATCGAGGAAGTCAGCCAGAGACTCAAGCAACTTGTCTCGCTTCGCCTCCTGCTTTGGCGCGGTCCGCTTCTGGACCAACGCTTCGCTTCTCTTAACCAGTCCTAGCAACTTCTCGATCTGAGAGTCGTCTAGGTTGACGCTCTCGAGATGTGCCGCAAGGGCATCCCACGACAGCGCCTTCAACGCGCCTTTGATAGCTTCTTCGCTGATTTCGTCTGACATCTTTCCCCCTGGTCAAAGTTGGCGGCGGTCCGCGAAGTGATTTGCTTTTGTGGTTCATTCTGTATGAGCACAGTGCAGGTTCAGAGCCGCATCGACGTGACCGAGTTGCAATCTGTCCGAGCTCGCAACTTCCTTCACGATGTGGTCGAAACAAGTCAGCCCTGGGGAGTGCGGCCTAGGAATTCAGAGGCGTCGCGGACCGTCGCAACGCAGTGATGGACATAGGCTCAGGACGGGGTCGAGAGGAAGGTCGGCCTACTCTCGCAGAGCGCATCGCGAAGGCGGGCAGCGCGTGCCGCCAGCTGCGACAGCTTGCCGTCGGCGCGCAATAACGTCAGCGTGCACTCGACGACGATGAAGTCGCCGCTGTGGCGCTGGACGACAGCTTCTGGGCGGTGCATTCTCTACGGAGAAGGACAGCTCCCGCTGCTGACCCGCCTGCCACCATGTGGAGGGCGGCTGGGGGGCATGTAATGCTTGGGAGTTGGTGCGCGTTCGATCAGGTGCCTCACCAGTGGTCCAGTGGGACCTCATGCAGTGATGAACTGAGCCATATGCAGGCGCGCATCCTACTGATGCTCGGAATTCTTGCAGACGACCTCGACGCGAACCGCAATAGCGATGTGGGGTTTGAACGCAATGGGCATGCAGTCGTCAGTGTTCCGCGACTACCTCCCAGCATGAACTGGATATGGCCGACCAGGGCGCTGCACGCAGGAGCGGTCAATGGGGGATCACTCCATCGGAGGGATCGCGGCGCGACGCAATACCCTCTGAACGCTGCCCCGCCGCGCCTGGTTGCTATGGCTGCCTCAGCGCAACAGCGCTAGTCCAAGATCAGAGCGTGTCCGGCCAGCCGTACTGCATTGCCCACGCCCCCCTGAGTATTCGTCGCCTTCGGGTGCCCGCTAGATGCCGTCAATGCCATCCGAACCGCGTGCGCCATTCGATGAGGCTTGAGCTGTGGGTCTGCGCTTTGGCGACTCAATGCACGAGGGCAGGCTTGCCAGCTGCGCGGATTCAACGCTCGGGGGTAGAGAGAGCGCCGAAGGCGCGATTACAAGATTACTTGATTAAAGGATTACAGCCGAGGCTGCAAAAAACCTTTGGCCCGAAACACTGGGGCTTTTGGGCCTGACTGAACTTTGACCCACAGTAGAGGGCACTTCAACCCTCAGTACGGCAACCTTTACCCCACAGCCTTCTGAACTTTGACCCACAGTCGTATGAACTTTGACCCTTAGCGGTTTGAACTTTGACCCACAGTTTGGAGGTCGCGTTTCTATACTGGAAATGAGACCAACACCCCCCCTGCACCTCCGTACCGATCCTCTCAGCTCCCAAGTTGTTGCTGAGTCCCTGAGCGCGACAGCCCTTCGTGCAGACCTGTCGCCCTTGGAACAGCGCGCTCTTCTGCAGGCGGCTGAAGGCGAGCAAAGGCGCGCCACCCGCAAAGTCCAACCGATCCTTGACCTGCCGCTTACAGCTACGCAGACAGAGATGCGCCGGGCCCGCCGAACACGAGCGGTGCGCCGCGGCAAGGACGTCTACCTACCGAGCTGGCAAGAACTCTGCACGGCGATGCCTAACGCCTTGCTTCGGTCTGCGCTCTGGTCCGTCAAGGCCACGCGCTACGAGCAAGATGGAGCGACTGGCAAAGATGCGCTGGTGCAGGGGCCTGGTGATGGGGTCTTCGTGTCGGTTCAGGGGGATGCCACCCTTATCAACCGTGGCCCCACCCTGGGTGCGTATGACCGGCGTGTCTTCGCCGCGTGTTTGGACTATTACCGAGACGACCGGCCGTTGAATGGCGGGGAGGATGCGACGTGGATTGAGGAGTCGTTCTTCAAGTTCATTGAAGGCCTCGGCTCCAAATACCACCCTGATGGCCACCGCGCGCTCCGAGCCAGCCTGGAGCGGCTGTCAGCGATGTCCCTGCATGTCCGGGTCAAGGGCCTGGAGGTTCAGCTCCCGCGAATCCTCGAGGTGTCCTTCGCTGACGGTGATGCTCGGAACGAGGCGCCACAGTCAAGCGACCGCATCTACTTCCGGGTCTTGGCACCGTTCGCGCAGCTGTATGAAGCGGCCCGGGTTTTGAGGAGGCTCCAACTGTAGAGAATGGAGCCATGAAGAAGTCCCCGAAGTTTTCCCCTGAGGTGCGTGAGCGCGCGGTGCGCATGGTGCTGGAGCATCGAGGCGAGCATC
>Ga0207973_100010_pt1 | contig 173626 bp, 152 predicted proteins | sample LakWasMe82_HOW10_2_FD_183908 | JGI IMG/M metagenome (GOLD analysis project Ga0207973, IMG submission 183908) | Freshwater sediment methanotrophic microbial communities from Lake Washington under simulated oxygen tension - Sediment Metagenome... | ecosystem: Environmental > Aquatic > Freshwater... | reverse complement strand
TTATTCGGAATCGTTGTTCAAGACCTTGAAATACCGGCCAAAGTACCCGCTCGCACCGTTTGCCGATGTGGCGGAAGCCCGGCAATGGGTCACGGACTTGGTGGAATGGTACAACCACGAGCATCGCACAGTGCCATCGGCTTCGTCACCCCGGCACAACGGCATGCCGGTTTGGACGAAACCCTGCTGAAACAACGCAAGACGCTCTATGACGCCGCCCGCGCTAAAAATCCGCGGCGCTGGAGCAAAGCTACCCGCAATTGGAACAGAATCCATACGGTTTATTTGAATCCGGAATGCCACTAAACAAAGTCCTCCAAGGTGGCAGGCACCGAAGACAAATCCGCCGCATAAATTTAACCAATGAGGCGACAACTAGATTGACAATTTCCGGGTACGAAATCACCCCGGGCTGGACAGAGACAAAGCCCGGCCATTTCAATGTGAAACAGTGATGTTAGGTTAACGAGCCAAAGAAGCAGTGCCGCAAAAAACGTATTGGTTAAGCAATGAGCGGAATGCTGAGCCCTATCCGACAGGCTCCTAGAGTGCCCGTATTTCGGATTCTGCAATGGTAAGGCAGCCAGGTTTTTTGTTGAACTTCAACAATGAGGTTGGCGTAGGCGCGAAGAATAGGGCGAATGTTGATTTGCACTGATAAGTGATTATACCGAAATCAGGGTGCGGCTATATCGGTCACTTTGGGTTGAGCCGTCAGAGCCGTATGTATTTGTAAATGTTGGCTTGCCTTTTAAAATATCCAACGAGCGTTTGGTATGGCGAGATAAAAGATCAATGCTTGCGCCGTTTTGTTCATTCAGATTTCTGCATTCTGCGCAGGTGATCATGAGTTGCGCCCAGGCGCTCATTGATTGGTCTACTAATAAGCCGGCCGTTTCAGCCCGTTTAAAATATTCCCTGATACTTTCTTGGTCGTTGGGCAGCTTTTCAGTTGCCAGAACTTGGGTGACTTGTGTGTTGAACTGCTCCAGCTGCGCAACCAGCTGCTTTTTATTGGCGGCGATATTGTTGATCAGCTCAGCCTGGGGCGTTTTTTTTAAGGCGTCAGCTTCATGTGAGAGTTCCTGGTGAAGTTGCTGCGCCAATGTTAAGGCGTTGAAGATTAACTGTTCTGTAATCGGAAATGTTTTTCTTATCATAACTATGTACTATTTTTTGTGGGTATTAACTGTTCAAATTGAATCAATTTCTGTGCAACTTTGTCAGCATTGACCTGATAACTTCCGTCAGCAATCGCTTTTTTAACGGAGTTAACTCGGCCAATATCTATAGGCGAGGCAGGTGATGAGCCAACGGCCTTTTTTATTTCTTGCGTTGTGCTTGTAAGTGCAATGCTGTCGATTTTTTCTGCGTTTGTAACGACAGCTTTCTTTTCGCCATAGACTTCAGCTTTTGGGCTGGTTTTAATGGGCGTTGGACTATTTGTTCTGCCGGTTATTTCGATAGCCATGTCAAATTCCTCAATATCTTTTTCATTTGAGGTATTTATCGGCAGTGCGTTGAAAAACTTTAACTGTTTATTGGGCGGTTTTGTGTGAGTTTAGTAATTAACAGATACCAATCCCGGTTCGATAACTGTTGCATTAATAAGGCGTCCCGAGTTCTGGTTTTTAACACTGATAAGTTGCTCTTTGGTGCCGTCCATCATAGCTATCCCGCTCATTCTTATAGAAAAATCCGGTTTTGTTGTACTGATAACAACTTTATCTCCTCTTTTGATAAGTTTGGGTTCAACAATATATCTCAAGCTAAGAATAGTTCCGGTGCTTAGTTGGCGCATGGCCTGCTTGTTTTCAATTTGTTCCAACTGAGTTACAAAGTTTTCTCTGAGTGTTGATACCTCTCTTTTTTCGATAGCAAGATGTTGTCGTGTAATGATTTCACCACGTTGTATCGGTTGAGATAAGACGACAACCATTTGATAAGTTTTGATAATGACGGAAGTGAAAATTGACCATTTCTTTTCCGCATTACAACGTACGCCTATGGTCGTCCTACCGGCCTTAATTAAATCAGTTGTTGTGAATGCCTCCAGCGGTTCGGTGCATTGAGGTAGATTTAAGCGGCTGTCCAATGGGGTTAGACTCATTTCGTATTCGCCCGGCAGATTTATATTTTGCTCTACATAATATTTAACGGCCTCAGCGATAGACTCGAGTGATTGCGAATTCTGTTCCGCATGAGCTGTAGTAAAAAGAATAAAGGTCAATGCCAAAATGAGGGAGGTGTTTTTTATCATTGTTAGTGTCTGCTTTTTTATGACGTGTATATGTTATCAAGCATGATTGATGCCAGCTTATTTCTATAGGTTAGTCAATTTATTGACATATGGCTGTGCTTATCCTTGGATCCATTTATTTGCGGCTATATTTTGCCGAATTATTCAAGGCATTTTAGGTGTAATTGACTGTGGATTAGAGGGTGTATTATATCTAACTGATTTTAATGTATTAAATATTTTTGGCATATGCTGTGCTTTTGTTTTTGTACAAGTAATCAGTGAGGTAACTATCATGGCTATTAATTTTGACACGGCACTCGGCATTGAGCCTAAGGCCCTGGCTTTTCGAGAAAAACGAGGTGAGATCTTGGCGGCTAATTTAGCAAACGCAGATACGCCCAACTATAAAGCCCGCGATATGGATTTTAAGTCGGTTCTAAAACAAAGCATCGCTTCAGGCGTGGCTATTGAGCGTACTCATGCGGGGCATATTGCACCGCAACAACAAGTATTGGGCGCTAACGTTATGTATCGGAATCCCTCGCAGGCGTCATTAGACGGCAATACCGTGGAAACTCATGTTGAACAAGCTAAGTACGCTGAAAATGCGGTGCAGTATCAGGCCAGTTTGCAGTTCATTAATAATAAATTTTCCGGTCTGATGGCCGCATTGAGAGGGCAATAGTCATGGCTTCTTCAAGTATATTCGATATTGCCGGCAGCGGCATGAATGCTCAGTCGTTAAGACTTAATCTGGTCGCAAGTAATATATCGAATGCGAACAGTGTCGGCAGTAATGAAACAGATGTTTACAAATCCAGGCAGCCGGTGTTTGCGGCTGAATTACAGAATGTTATGAATAAGCAGAATGCTACCAGTAAAGTGAATGTGCTCGGTGTGGTCGAGAGTCCGGCACCTCCTGTTATGGAATTTTCTCCGAATCATCCTATGGCTAATAAAGACGGTTTCATCTTTAAATCGAATGTTAATACGGTTGAAGAAATGGCCAATATGATGTCGGCATCACGCTCTTATCAAAATAATGTAGAGGTATTGAATACGGCAAAGCAGATGATGCTTCAGACTTTAAAAATGGGACAGTAAGGAGATAAAAATGGCTATTCAAGGCGTAACAAGCGATTACAGTTATTTAACCGCTACAGACAAAAAAGACTCGGCGACAGCGTCTAAAAAAACATCATTGGGGCAAGATGATTTTTTAAAGTTGATGACCACGCAAATGACCCATCAGGATCCGACAAAGCCGATGGAAAATGGCCAGTTTATAACCCAAATAGCGCAATTCGGTACGGTATCCGGGATCCAGGACTTGCAAAAATCATTTGGTGATTTTGCCGGTTCAATCAATTCCAGTCAGGCATTACAGGCAACGAACTTGGTCGGACGGTACGTATCCGCACCGGGAGCGAAAGGTGTGTTGGAGGCAGGGGGCGATATAGCGGGGAATATTAATTTAACCGGCAGCGCAACCAGCGTTAAGGTTGCAGTAACCGATGCGGCTACGGGTGAAGTTGTGCAAACTTTAGATCTTGGCGAGCATAGCGAGGGGAAAGTAGCCTTTTCCTGGGACGGTATGAATTCGAATGGCACCATGGCCAATCCCGGCGTGTATAAGATTGAAGCAACCGCGTATGTTGATGGAAAAAATACCGTATTGGAAACGGACATTAATTCGAAAGTCGATAGCGTCAGCATGGGCAGTGGAGCTAATGGGGTAAAAGTTAATCTGACCGGATTAGATAGCGTCGATTTTAATAAGATTAAACAAATTCTTGGGGGTGTACTATGAGTTTTGCAACAGCATTAAGCGGCTTACAAGCCGCGTCAACAAATTTACAGGTGACCGGTAATAATATTGCTAATTCGCAAACCGTCGGATTTAAAGAATCGCGAGCGGAATTCGCGGATGTCTATGCCAGCAGTATCGGCGGAGTTAGCAAAACTCAGCCTGGAGCGGGTGTAAAAGTCACGGATGTGGCGCAGCAATTTAAAGACGGCAATATCGATCCTACCCAAAATGGCCTTGATCTTGCCCTCAGTGGCAATGGTTTTTTTGTTTTGGCTGATAATGTAAATCTTCCTGATCCGGCTAATCCGACAGCGCCGGTAGACCCTTCGGTGCCTAGCGCATATACCCGCAATGGTGCATTCAAGTTAGACAGCTCGGGTAATGTCGTTAACAGTCAGGGAAAGTTTTTATTGGCTTTTGCCGCTAACGGTACTACCGCAGCGGAGGGTTTTAGTGTCGGTGTGTTTCGTCCTCTGACCATCGATACTGCTCAGGGCTTGCCCAACGCTACCGAAAATATTAACCTGGCATTGACTGTCAACGGGGCTGCCAATGTGCCGATAACGACAGTGTTTGATCCTACAGACTCTTCAACCTATAACCATACAACATCAGTCACTACCTATGATAGCCAAGGTAATGGACATATCGCTTCAACTTATTATGTAAAAACGCCGGTGGCTAATGTCTGGGATGCTTATTTATTTCTCGACGATTATGGCATTACAACGGGGGGGCAGGCTGTGCCGCCTAATGCGGCAGGCGCATCGTCAGTGTCTGCCACAGCCAATGCGCCCGGATTGCCCATACCGATGTCCTTCACCTCGTCAGGAATACTCTCTGACGTGGGCGTCCGTGCAGCGGCCGTTATTACGGCCGCGACTGTAACGGCGGCGAATACAGCGGTGACCGATACTACAGCTGCGGATGCTGCGGCTGCGGCCGCAGCCGCAGCCTACACCCCCGCTCTTGCCGCAACGGCCCTGACTGCGGCCCAGACGGCAGCGACTTCCGCAGCGACTTTGGCTAGAGACGCGGCGGCTGTTAACAGCACTCTCGGCGCCGCTGCCGCAACTCTTGCCAACACCGCTAAAACTACCGCCGCTACTGCCGCAGCATCGGCGGCCGCTTATGCAACTTCTGCCGCCCTTGTTGTTGACGCCGTTACGGCCGGTACGGCGGCGGGTCTTGCCGCTACGGCTAAAACAGATGCCGCGGCTGCGCAAGCTGCTGCTGCCGCTTATAACACTGCTGTTGCTGCTGCCGCTGCTGGTACTGATCAACAGACCAAGGTGGATTTTGGGGCGATTGATTTATCGCTTATCGATCCAGGTATAAGCGTCGACAAGATGGCGTTTGATATAGATTTTGCAAAGACTGCCCAGACCAACGCCTCTTTTAGTGTTAATAATTCAAGTCAAGACGGTTTGCCTGCCGGTAATTTAACCGGCATTGATGTTGACGGAACCGGGGTGGTGTTTGCAAGATACAGTAATGGCGGTTCCAAGACTTTAGGTCAGGTGGCATTGGCGAGATTTCAAAGTAACCAATCCTTGGCTAAATTAGGGGATACATCTTGGGCCAAGACTTCGGATTCCGGAACACCTATTTACGGTGCGGCCGGCGATAATAATTTTGGGACTATTCAATCATCAGCCCTGGAAAGCTCTACCGTGGATTTATCGGCGCAGTTGGTTAAATTGATTATTGCGCAGCAGGCTTATCAGGCTAATTCCCAAACTATCACCACCGAAAAATCCTTGGTGGAAACTATTCTGCGTGCATAGTTTAATATTTTGAGGTAATTGGAACGATGTTTGCTTTTATTTTGTTTTAAGGTTTTGGTTTTAAGGTAAAAGGGGAATCGTTATGGACCGTAGTTTATATATTGCAATGAGTGGCGCCAAACAATCGTTACAGGCGCAAAATTCAAATGCCAATAATTTGGCGAATATGCAGACGACCGGTTTCAAATCCGATTTGGAGTGGTTCCGTAGCAGGCCCGTGACGGGGGCTGGCTACCCTACTCGGGTTTATGCAATGATAGAAAAACCGGGAACCGACTTTACCCCCGGTGCCATGCAGACCACAGGGCGCGAATTGGATGTGGCGATCGACGGGCAAGGATGGATTGCCGCTCAGGGAGGTGATTATGACAGCAAAGAAGCCTATACCCGCGCCGGCGATCTGCGTATTACTCCGGAAGGCTTATTGAAAACCGGAGCGGGTTTGCTGGTGTTGGGGCAAAGTGGGCCGATCAGCATTCCGCCGGCAGAAAAGGTGACCATAGGTACTGACGGTACTGTCAGTATTATTCCAATGGGGTCCGGCAATGCGACAACGATGGTGCAGATTGACCGGATCAAACTGGTGAAGCCGGATATGAAAGATTTGGAAAAACAGGGTGACGGTTTGTTCCATACGAAAGATGGACAGCCGTTGTCGGCCAGTGCCGATGTCAGTTTGAATACGGGGACTTTGGAAGGCAGTAATGTTAATGCGTATGTAGCTATGACAGAAATGATGGAGTTGGCAAAAAACTTCGAGCTGCAATCCAAGGTGATGAAGAGCGTAGATGAAAACTCCGCAATGAGCGCCAAGCTGTTGCAAATGGGATAGAACGCATGATGAGGGATTTGTTTTTTAAAAGCCGGGCTTAGCCCGGCTTTTTTTTTAGGGTTGCGCAGGTTTTGGCGTTTTTAAAAACATGGCACATATCATGCTTTTGATTTAAGTGAGGCAATAAATTGGCACAAAGGAGATTATCATGACAGAACGCTCATTATGGGTGGCTAAAACCGGTCTGGATGCCCAGCAGACAAGAATGGCGGTTATATCCAATAACTTGGCGAACGTTAACACTATCGGCTTTAAAAAAGACCGGGCAATGTTTGACGATCTTATGTATCAGAATATTCGCCAGGTCGGTGGAGATACCACGCAAAATATTCAGGCTCCAACGGGGACATCGCTGGGAACCGGTGTTAAGACGGTTTCAACAGAAAAAGTCCATAGTCAGGGCAATGTTCAGCAAACCGGTAATTCGCTGGATGTGGCAATTAATGGCCGGGGCTTCCTGCAAATTTTAATGCCTAACGGAGATACCAACTATACCCGAGACGGATCCTTAAAATTAGACTCAACAGGACAGTTGGTTACTTCAGGCGGCTTGCCGCTGAATCCGGCGATCACCGTGCCTGCCACCGCAGAGAGTGTCACGATCGGCACTGACGGTACGGTATCCGCCACAATAGCCGGATTGACCCAGCAGTTGGGGCAAATTCAGACCGCTAATTTCATCAATCCTACGGGATTGCAAGCGGTTGGCGACAACCTTTATCGGGAATCTGCCGCCAGTGGTGCGCCGATTGTGGGAACGCCGGGATCAGGAGAATATGGCACGTTGAATCAAGGTTCATTGGAAACCTCCAATGTCAATGTCGTTGAGGAACTGGTTAATATGATTGAAGCGCAACGGGCTTATGAGATGAACTCCAAGGCGATTTCAACGGCCGATCAGATGCTGTCCTTTGTGACGCAGCAGTTATAAGTGTAGGAGTAATGGCATGAGCACTCAAAAATTAATTAGCCGTCCCCGTTTCCCCGGCAAGCGCACGGTGTTCTGTATTCTGGCAATCGCGCTGTCCGGGTTAGAGGCTTGTACGCCCATACCGCAAAGGGACCCTGCATTTTCCCCGGTTGCGCCGGCTGACTTAAGGCCCCCGGTGCAAAGTAGCGGATCAATCTATCAGGCCGGTTACGATATGCGTCTGTTTGAAGATCATACGGCAAAAAGAGTCGGGGATATTCTGACCATTACACTTATGGAAGCTACTCAGGCGACAAAGGCTGACGATCTTAACACTAAAAAAGAGACCTCGATGTCGGCTTCGGCTCCCTCTATGCTTGGTATTGCGGCATCCGCCTTTACCGGGCAGAGTCTTAAAACCGAACTGGCGTCAACAAAAGAATTTAAAGGCGCGGGCGCTGCCGATCAAAGCAATAGTTTAAGCGGCAATATTTCTGTTACGGTTGTCGAGCTGTTGCCAAACGGCAATTTAAGCGTACGAGGCGAGAAAAGAGTCACCTTAAATCAAGGCGATGAATTCATCAGGTTATCCGGCATTGTCAGGCCGGTAGATATCAATTCATCCAATATTATTACCTCAGACAAAGTGGCCGATGTAACCATTATGTACGTAGGCGACGGCGCCATGGCGGATGCCAGCAAAATGGGCTGGTTGGCAAGAATTCTTCAAAGCCCATGGTTCCCATTGTAAAACTAAGGATAAGGATATGAACGCCATACATAAGAACGTCAGTTTGCTACTTCTACTGGGTATCGTCATCAGCGGACCGGTTTATGCCGAGCGTATCAAGGATCTTGCTTCCATTGAGGGCGTGCGCAGTAACCAGCTGGTAGGTTACGGCTTGGTCGTCGGCTTGGATAAATCCGGCGATAAAACGACATTTACCGGGCAAAGCTTACGCAGTATGTTGGCGCGTCTTGGCTTGACGTTGCCTCCCGGCCTTGATCCTAAATCAAAAAACATCGCGGCAGTTTCCATTCAGGCGGAACTGCCTGCATTTGCCAAGCCGGGTCAATCGATTGATGTCACAGTCTCTTCTCTTGGCGATGCCAAAAGTTTACGGGGCGGCACGCTATTGATGAGTCCTTTGAAAGGCGCTGACGGACAAGTTTATGCTATCGCGCAGGGCAGCCTGGTGGTAAGCGGCTTGAGCGCTTCAGGCCAGGACGGTTCAAGCATTACCGTCAATAATCCCAATGTGGGACGTATTCCCAACGGAGCAACTGTTGAGCGCGGCGTTAACACCTCTTTTGCTGAAGGCGATGCGTTGATTTTTAACTTGCATACTTCGGATTTTACTACCGCCAATCGCATGGCGGAGTCCATTAACAGGGTATTGGGCACTAATACCGCCAAAGCGATTGATGCGACGTCTGTCAGGGTTAATGCCCCTGTGGATCCCAATCAAAAAGTGACCTTTGCTTCAGTCGTCGAAAACATGATGGTTATTCCGGATGACGCGCCGGCGCGAGTTATTGTCAACTCTCGCACCGGGACCGTCGTTATTAACGGTAAAGTCAGGGTGCAGCCTGCGGCGGTGTCTCACGGCAGTTTGACGGTTACTATTACCGAAGATCCGCAAGTCAGTCAGCCAAATGCACGATCCAACGGTCAGACGGTGGTTACTCCGAAATCGGATGTGAAGATTTCAGAAGAAAAAAATCACATGTTTGTATTTAATCCCGGCGTTTCCCTGAATGAAATTGTCCAGGCAGTCAACAATGTAGGTGCCGGGCCCAGCGATTTGGTGGCTATTCTTGAAGCGCTCAAATCTGCCGGCGCCTTGCATGCCGAGTTAATTGTTATTTAAAGTTGTTGACCGTGGCGGATTGCTATCGCGAATCTGCCTTATACGGAGGTTGTTATGTTAAGTACACAAAATGCTGATGTTTATACTGACTTTAACGGTTTGGCTAAATTGAAAGCCCAGGCCAGAAAAGATTCGCCTGAAGCGTTGAAAGAAGTTGCCAAGCAATTTGAGTCGATTTTTCTAAATAACGTACTTAAAAGCATGCGTGCAGCCAAGCTGGCTGACGGCGTAATGGATAACGATCAAAGTGAATTTTATAACGAGATGTATGATCAGCAATTAGCTGTGCATTTGTCGGGATCTCCCGGCGTTGGCTTGGCTGACTTAATCGTTAAGCAATTGAGTCCTGCGAAGCCTAAAAACGAGAAACAGGATATTGAAGATTACTTAAATAAATCGGGCGGCTTATCGCGCGGCTCTGAACATGTTCATGCAGTTAACCGGCAGGTCAATGGCAAAGCTGACAGTTTTGTTGTCGGTTCTCCAGAGGCCCAAGTTAAGGTTTCCCCTTATATTCAGGATAGAAGCCCGCTTGATGAAATGACTGAATTTCCATTCAATAGTGAATCAATGCAGCCTATGAGCGCGTTAAATGCGGAGCAGAGGTTGCCGATACAGTCGTCAGAAGAGTTTGTCCGCCGGCTGCATCCGTATGCAGAACAGGCCGCGAAGGAATTAGGCGTGGAACCCAAAGTGATTTTGGCGCAAGCCGCCCTGGAAAGCGGTTGGGGACGCTCGGTAATAAAGAACGGCAATGGCAGCAATAGTTTTAATTTATTTAACATTAAAGCGGATAAAGCCTGGCAGGGTAAGCAGGCGCAAGTCGCTACGCTGGAATTTGACCAAGGTATTCCTAAAAAAGTGAATGCCGGCTTTAGGTCCTACGATTCATTCAAGGAAAGTTTCAGGGATTATGTCGACTTTATTAAAAGTAACCCGCGTTATGGCGAAGCATTAAAAAAAGCGGGCAATGCGGAACAATATATGCATGAGTTACAACGGGCAGGTTATGCAACCGATCCGAAATATGCCGACAAGGTAATGAGTATTTATCAAGGCAATACGATGGCCGAATTTGAGCCTGATGTCATTATGGCGATGAATCAATGATCAAAATAAGTCCGGCACCTAATTATTGTAACAGGACGCTATCATGAGTGGATTATTAGCAACATCATTGTCCGGTCTGCTGGCTGCTCAGCGCTCATTGGAAACTGTTCAGCATAATATTTCCAATGTAAATACAGAGGGCTACAGTCGTCAGCGGGTGGAGCAGGGCACTAAGGCGGCGCAATTTTCCGGTGAAGGATATATCGGCCAGGGCGTAAATGTTAATAATATTACGCGCAGTTATGATCAATTTATTGGCAAGCAATTAAACTCCAGTCTTGCCGCATTCGGAGACTCGGATCGTTATCATCAGCTTGCTACTCAGGTTGATAACGTAATGGCTGACCCGAGTACGGGAATGGCGCCCACCATGAACCGTTTTTTTAATGCCTTAAATGATGTGGCGAATGATCCTTCATCGATCCCTTCCAGGCAGGTGCTGTTGTCCGAGACAGGAACCCTGACACAAAATTTCAATACGATGAACAGTCGGTTTGAAGAGATACGTGCGCAGAATAATCATGACATGGGAGCCATGGTTAACGATATTAACGCTTTGGCTAAATCAATCGCTGACCTTAATGTACAAATCTCAACGGGATTAGGCAAAACACAAGGCTTGAAGCAGCCCAATGACTTGCTGGATCAACAGGGGGCTTTACTGTCAAAGTTGTCCGAAATAGTCAATGTCTCAGTCGTTCCGCAAAATGACGGCAGTTCCAACGTTTTTATCGGCAATGGACAGGCGCTGGTTCTTAAGGCGGGGGTAGGAACATTTACCACCATTCAGTCTGAGTTTGATCCTGGTCGGCTGGAAATAGGGCTTAAGACCGCGAATGGCACTGCCAATATAACCAGTCAGATCAGTGGCGGTTCGTTGGCGGGTTCATTAAGATTTCGGGATGAGGTATTGGATCCCGCTCAGCAAAAACTGGGTCAGGTTGCCGCCGGTTTGGCAATGGAAGCTAATGCGCTTCATAACAACGGTTTTGATCTAAAGGGTAAGGCCGGGGTGGACTTATTTAAATTTTCCGGTGCTGAAGCAATTCCGGTGGTTCAAAGTTCGCTGAATACCGGTAATGCAGTTGTTACCGCTAATTTTCAGGATGTAAATGCCAATCCATCGGCAGCGGGAAAGCTGGATTTTAGTGACTTTAAATTGACATATGTTAATGCCGGCGGCGGTGTGGATTACACGTTGACCAGGGTTCGTGATAATCAGGTGATTAATCTTACGGCCAACACTGTGGCGGGTATTTCTACCTTGTCGTTTGCAGCAAATCAGCCGAGCAATATCGATGTAACGGCTTTGCCGGGTATTGATATAACCGTTGATTTGACTGGCGGTAAAACCATATCAGTCGGGGATAAATCTGTAATCAGACCGACTTATAACGCAGCTGAAAAAATCGGGGTCAATATTGATGATCCGATAAAAATAGCGGCAGCAACCAATATAGAAGTCGATCCGGCGACCAATCAGCCGGTGCTGGACGGATTGGGTAATCCCGTTATTATTAATGGGGCAATGCCCAATGATAATAGAAATGCGCTTCAACTGGCGGATCTTAGAAATAAAACGAGCTTGTTGGGGGGGACGGCCTCATTTAATGGCACCTATAGCCAAATTGTTTCCGGTGTCGGAGCATTGACACATGCTGCCGAGTTTAGCGCTTCGGCTCAGGAAACATTATTAAATCAGGCAAAGGAATCGATGTCGAGTCTGTCGGGGGTGAACTTGGATGAAGAGGCCGCTAACTTAATAAAGTTTCAGCAAGCTTATCAGGCATCCGCCCAATCCATTTCAGTGGCCAGATCTTTATTTGATACTTTGATCGGCGCAGTTAGATAGGAGTTATGGCAATGAGAATTTCAACAGCGTGGTCGCAACAGCTTAGTTTTAATGCGATGAACAGTCAGCAAGCCAAGTTGGCTAAGGTTCAACAGCAATTAAGTTCCGGGCTTAAAATATCAGCGGCCGCTGAAGATCCGGCGGCAGCGGCGAGAATATTGGATTTAGACAAATCGATTACTAAAACAGAGCAGTATCAAAGTAATATTGCCGCTACTCGCGGACGATTGGGGCTTGAGGAATCCGCATTGGAAGCCGCAAATAACATAATGTATAGCGCCAAAGATCTGACCATTCAAGCTAAGAACGACATTTTAAGCAGTGGTGACAGGCAGGCGATCAAGTTACAAGTAGATCAATTGCTTGAAGAAATGGCCGGCATAGCCAATACCAAAAATGCCAATGGCGAATATATTTTTTCAGGCGACCTTGCTACGGTACCCGCTTTCGCGAAGAACGCCGTAACAGGCGAATATGTCTATCAAGGCGGCCCGCAACAACGGGCTTTGCAAATCAGTCCTACGCGGCAGGTTGCTGATGGCGATTTAGGCTTCAATGTATTCGAAAATATAGATTCGAGCAGTCCGGCGGCTGACGAGAATGGCAAGCGCAGTGTTTTTAATACCTTAAAGGCATTGTCTGATGGCTTGAACTCAACGCTTAATCCCACTTCCGGCGAAATTACCGGCGACCGGTTTTTGCGATACGGTTTGGATTATTCTGCTGCTACAGTTCAATTTGACTTGGTTGCCAATCCGGGGCCGGTCACTGCGCCCATAGATTTGAGTGGTAAAAAATTTGCAGGTGTCGAAGATGTTGTTACCGAGATTAACGCTCAACTGACAGCAGGCGGTTTTAATACGGACATTCAGGCGCGGAGTAATGGTAATAGAATCGAGTTTGCTTCAATAGCTACCCCCGGCGCCACTTCCAGCATACAAATTAATAATACGTCAGGCACATTTTTAACGGATGCCGGTTTTAGTAACGGTCAGGTTAAGACAGGCGTCGGCGCACAGACATTTCAGAATCAACTTGGCGATGTTTTAGCTGACCTTGATGCCGCATTGGGGAGTATTTTGAACGCAAGAGCCAGTGTCGGAGCAAGGATGAACGCTTTGGACAGCCAAGAGTCCCAAAATGAAAAATATGTAATAGATACCAAGTCAACGCTTTCCGACACTCAAGATCTTGATTATGCCGATGCACTTAGCAAGTATCAGTCTCAATCCACCGCGTTGCAGGCCGCGCAACAGACTTTTACTAAGATAAAAGATTTATCACTGTTTAAGTATCTCTAATAGAGGGATTACTTAACGTCCAACCAGGATTGAGATTTTAAAGTGGAGGTAGAGCGGTTAAAAGGTGAGCCCGGTTTAAGCTCACCTTCTAAAAAGCCGGGTTATGGATAAATGACTTTGGGTGCAAAGTTGGCGGCAGGGTATTTAGGGTCAAATTCGGTTGCTTTTTCAACAGGCTTTTGATCCGGACATTTCGGTGAAGATTTGACTGACTCTTTGTCGATATAAATGACTGTAGGCTGAAAATTTGCAGCTGGGTATTGGGCATCACTGCCGGCCGACGCAGTAAACGAAGCTAATGAAATAACGGCAGTCGTCAATCCTAAGATAATTATTTTTTTCATATGATAGTAACCTTGGGTAGTTTGTACAGCAAGCCCCGCTGGATAAATCGGCAGGATAAACCTGACGTGAATCTCCTATAACAAGACTTGACGACCCAAGAGTATCGGGCATTTTGGGCTAATCCGCAACTGTTTTCCGAGCTAAAAAGCGGTCACAAAAGCTGTTTAATTTCGGGATGATTTTGCAACAACTGTTGTCTGAATGATTCAATAGCCAACTCGTTTCCGCGCTCGCTTCGAGCGATAGGTACACTGATTTCGCTAACGGCTTGCATCGGCGATGCCGACAAAAATATCAGCCTGTCGGCCAGCGCAATGGCCTCGCGCAGATCATGGGTGACAAATAAAACCGTGTGCGGACGTTGTTGCCACAGTTTAATTAACAGTTCCCGGACTTGCCTTGCGGTCGGGGCATCCAGCGACACAAAAGGCTCGTCCATCAGCAACACCTCAGGATCGACGGCAAACGCCCGGATGATGGCGATTCGGCGGCTCATGCCTAATGACAATCGTTCAGGATAAACATGTTGCGCTTGCGTTAATTGCATGACCTCAAGCAAGGCATCGATAACCTCGGGCGACTGATTGTCATCCAACGCCAGCTCAATGTTTTCCCTTACCGTCCGCCAGGGCAGCAGGCGCGGGTTCTGGAAGACGTAGCCGATCTTGGGATGGGTGTGTTGCTGCCCGACTAGAATTTCGCCATCGTAAGCATTATCCAGACCGGCAATAATATTTAACAGCGTGGTTTTACCGCAGCCTGACGGACCGACCAGGCAAATAAATTCATTCGAATTCAGCGACAGCTTAAGGTTGGCGATACTCGGCTGCGACGCGGTCGGATAGGTTTTGTTGTTGATATTGATTTGGATGTCGGTCATCTGCGCCACCGTAGCGCTTTTTTGTCCAGCGGTTTTAAAATCAGCAGTTCTATCAGCTGAATGACGGCAACAAAAGCGACGGTATAAGCCAGAATACTTGCGACATCGAACAGTTGAAAGAATAAATGCAATTGATAGCCCATGCCGTTGCTGCGGCCTAATAGTTCAACCACTAGAATGATTTTCCAGATCAAGGCCAGGCCCGAGCGGGTTGCGCCCATCACAAACGGATGCAGTTGCGGCCAGATCACATGAACCAGGGTTTTACGCTTACCGAAATGGTAACAGCGCGCCATGTCCAGTAAATCCTGATCCAACGCACGCGTACCTTCGCGGATGGTGACAATGACATTGGGCAGTTTGTTGATAACCACGGCGAGTATTGCCGCCGATTCGATCAGGCCGAACCAGACATAGCACAGGATGATGGTGACCAGCGCCGGGATATTCAAGAAAATCACCAGCCAGTTGTCGAAGAACGCATCGAGTTTTTTATTGCGCCCCAGCACGATGCCTATCGCGCAGCCCAGCAGCATCGCAATGCTAAAGCCGACCGCCAGCCGGAGCAAGGTGACGCCGAGGTGGAAAGGCAGTTGCCCCGACACGCAGCCCAGCCAAAAAACCTTGGCTACCGCCTCGGGTGTCGGCAGGGTGTTGCTGTTTAAATACACAGCCAAACCTTGCCAGATGCCTACAAAAACCAGCAATGACAAAGTCGATAAAAAACGCTTCAGATTAATCAAAACGAATCGTTGTTATTCTGCTGACCAGAAGGTGCCGGGTTGCAGGGTAGCGGAATTACCGGTTAACTGCTTGTTGCTCAGGGTGCGGAGTATCGCGTAAATGCGCTCGGCCGCTTGTTGCTCCTGTTTTCCCCAATGCTCAATACTGCCCTCGCAATAACGCTGGCGAAGTTTGGTTTGGGTAGGTAAATCATCTACCTTGGTTAAAGGGATTATTTTTTGCCAAGCCTCATCCGATGTGCATAGCTGGTTTTTGGCTTGCTTGCCGGCCTTGAAGAAATTGTTAAGCGCTTGTTTGTGGTTATTTGCCCAACTTTCTTTAAAAACATAACCCAGACTGGGAACAGCCTCTTGAATGCCTAAACCTTTTAAGATTCCCCGTCCGTCAATTATCTGGCGATAGCCTTGCGCCTCAAGCCTGGCGGCAAAATGCCAATAGGTGAGGGCCGCATCGACGCGGTTTTGCTTGATTTGCTCGTTGATCAGCGGCGGTGCGCCGAAGACTTTTTCCACCGAAGCATTCAGGTCCAGTTGTTCTTGCTGTGCCAAAGCCTGTAGCAATAGCCAGTTTTTGTCCAGTTCGCCCCCGGCAATCCCCAGGAGTTTGCCGTTGAGATCTTTTATGGAATGGATAGGACTGTTTTCTGCGACAACCAGAGCGCCCGAGGTATCCGAATAAGGATAAAAAGTAAAATCGGAACCGGTGGCGCGCAGGCTGGAAACCCAGATCCAGTCGGACACAATCATATCGACAGCGCCGGACTGTAGCGCAATCTTGCCGGCTTCCGCGTTGGCTAAATGCTGTATTTCCAGTTGAAAATCAGTCTGCGGATTTTCCTGAAAAGCCGACAGTTCCCAATCGACGGTGCCCGAAGCCTGAACGCCGATGCGGATGACGGTTTTTTCCGTAGCATAACTGTTGCAAGAGGCGAACAAGCACAGGCTGACAACAAGAAAGGCATTAAATTTCATGAAAGCTAATCTCAAGAAGGGGAAACCGCCTATTCTATCCGTACCCAGGATTTGGTGCGAGGGTGATTGTCATTCTTTAGACAATCCAGGTTTTGTGTCGGCGCAAATTCGGTTATTTGAACGGCAACGGGTGTTAGCTTGTTAATAGCGCTGCTGTCAATTTAATTCCATTACAGGCTTTGCGATTTGGATGATTGTGTCGCTGGCGAGGAGCGAATGATTCTGGTTTGATGTCAGAGGGCGTATAGCCATTTAACGGGCAATGGCCTATCCTTATAAGCAATGTCTACTGGGGGTCAAAAAGGTAATGAACTTGTGAACGCGTTTGTCGCTAAAGACTATAGCTGTTTTTTTATCCGAAGCATTTTGCTTGCTGCGGTGATTTTTGCTTCCGGTTGCGCCAGCGTCCATGAACGGCCTGTTGCGGATTATTCGTCAATGGTAGGTTATGCGTTGAGCTTGCAGGGTACGCCTTATCGTTACGGTAAAAGTTCGCCCGAGGAAGGTTTCGATTGCAGCGGATTTGTTAAGCATGTTTACGAGCGGCAGGGCATATCGTTACCGCGTACAGTTCAGGGCATGGCCCAGTCGCTGACGGAAGTCCCGAAAAATGACCTTCATTCCGGCGATCTGGTGTTTTTTAATACCAACGGCAAGCCGTTCTCTCATGTCGGTATTTATGTCAGCAATGACGAGTTTGTTCACGCGCCTAGCCAGCGCACGGGGAAGGTGCTGGTCTCCAGTCTCAAAAATCGGTATTGGGGAGAACGGTTCAGTTGCGCACGCCGTCCGTAACGGTATGAATTCTGGGGAGCAGATTAATTCACCACGAAGACACGAAGAACACGAAGAAAAACCAAACTAAAAACTTCGTGTCTTCGTGGTGATATGTTTTAAGTCGATACCGATGAGGATGTTGTTTTTAAGCAGCAAGTTTGGTTATGGCGGTTTTGACCAGATCGTTTAATTCAGAACCGTCTTCCTGGCAATAGGCGATAATCGCTTTACGCATTCTTGGATCCCATGATCTTAATATGTGGTTTTTTATGCCTTCCGCTGCAATTTCTTTGTCGGTTTCCGAGTTAAAGAAATTGCCTATATCGTTAGCCATTTTGACGAGTCGTTCTATTTTCATTATTAATCACACAGAGAGTTGCTATGGGTTAAGCGTTGCGGATGAGTATAAATCACATGCTGATCATCACGGGCAAAACCGATTAAGGTGAGGCCTGCTTCATTAGCCAAGCGTATGGCTAATCCGGTAGGCGCGGAAATGGCCGCAAGCAGGGTAATGCCGACCCAGGCGGTTTTTTGCACCATTTCATAACTGGCGCGGCTGGTAACAATGACAAAACCGGCGGATAAATCCTTGCCGGTGCGCAATAAAAAGCCGATCAATTTATCCAGTGCGTTATGCCGCCCTACATCTTCCCGTATATCCAGAATTCCCTGTCCGGGGACGGCCCAAGCGGCAGCATGGACGGCTCCGGTTAACTGGTTTAGTTTCTGGTGTTGTTTGATGTCGGTTAAAGCGGAACGCAACTCGGCGGCAGACAGGGTCAAGCCACCGTTAACCGTATTGGGTTGGCGGATGGCTTGTTTTAAAGTGCTCGCACCGCATAGTCCGCAACCGGTACGACCGGTTAAATTGCGGCCTTTATCGGCCAAGCCCTGAAAACGTTGCTCTGGAATTTTTACTTGGACTTCGATGCCGTTCGATCGGTTATAAACCCGCGCCGATAATAACTCGTGCGGGTTTTTAATAATGCCTTCGGTAATGCTGAAGCCCAGCGCAAATTCTTCAAGATTGGTCGGTGTTGCCAGCATGACGACATGCGGCACCCCGTTATAAACCAGGGAAATCGGCACTTCTTCGGCAATATAGTCCTGCGCCTGGGAATGATGCTCACCTTGCCAGCGATCAACGGTGGTTTGTTGATAGCTGGGCCAACCTAATTCTAATGATAACGGCTCGGCAATTGCTCCTTGCATTGCGTTACCTCCCGCATCCATGCGGTCGAGTACGGACGGCATTGCCGTTAGTCATGGCTTATTCCCTGCTCCAGAAGGTCGAGTTGTTTTTCCGAAAATGCGTGGTATTCCTGTTGCCATTCCGAAGGTTGACTGACTTTGGTGATCTGCACGGCCGTTACCTTGTATTCCGGACAGTTGGTCGCCCAATCGGAGTTGTCGGTTGTGATCACGTTGGCGCCGGACTCAGGAAAATGGAACGTGGTGTAGACAACGCCCGGCTGTACACGATCGCTGACCAAGGCGCGCAACACGGTTTCACCGGCACGGCTTTTAATGCCCACCCAGTCGTCGGTTTTCACTCCACGGTCTTCGGCATCGTGCGGATGAATTTCCAAACGATCTTCCGAATGCCATGCGACATTTTCAGTGCGGCGTGTTTGCGCACCGACATTGTATTGCGACAAAATACGTCCGGTGGTCAGGATAAGCGGATATTTGCCGGTTACGCGTTCTGCCGTTGGCACAAATTCGGTCAGCATGAACAAGCCCTTGCCGTTATCGCGCAGGAAGTGCTCAGTATGCATAATCGGCGTTCCTTCCGGCGCTTCGTCATTGCATGGCCATTGCACGCTGCCGAGGCGGTCGATTTTTTCGTAGCTGACGCCGGTAAAGCTGGGCGTCAGTTGCGCAATTTCATCCATGATTTCAGACGGATGGCTGTAATTCATCGGATAACCCATCGCATTCGATAGCATTTGCGTAACTTCCCAATCCTGATAACCGGCTAAGGGCGACATGACTTTGCGCACCGGTGAAATACGCCGCTCGGCATTGGTGAAGGTGCCGTTTTTTTCCAGGAAGGATGAGCCTGGGAGAAAAACGTGGGCAAACTTAGCGGTTTCGTTGAGGAATATATCCTGAACGATCACGCATTCCATGGCCCGTAATGCGGCATGAACGTGCTTAATATCCGGATCGGATTGGGCAATGTCCTCGCCTTCGCAATACAGCCCCATAAAGCTTTTGTCCAGCGCCGCCTCGAACATGTTGGGAATGCGCAAGCCGGGTTCTGCATTCAATTCGGCATTCCATGCTTGTTCAAACAGTTGGTGAGTTGCAGGGTCAGAGACATGGCGGTAACCGGGAAACTCATGCGGAAATGAACCCATGTCGCAAGAACCTTGCACGTTATTTTGTCCGCGCAATGGATTAACGCCGGCGCCTTCGTGGCCTAAATTGCCGGTTGCCATGGCCAGATTGGCAATGCCGATGACCATAGTGGAGCCTTGGCTATGTTCTGTTACGCCTAAGCCATAGTAAATAGCTGCATTGCCGGCTGCTGCGTAAAGCCTTGCTGCGGCTCTAAGCTCGGCGGCCGGAACGCCGGTAACGGACTCGGAAGCTTCCGGCGAATTATGTTCCTGCGTAACAAAAGTTTTCCATTTTGCGAAAGAGGCTACGTCGCAACGGTCATTAACAAAGGCTTCGTCAAGCAGGTTTTCGGTGACAACCACATGACCGAGGGCATTGATCAAGGCGACATTAGTACTGGGGCGCAACTTTAAATGATGACTGGCTTTGACATGAGGCGATTTAATCAGGTCGATTTCGCGCGGATCAACCACGATCAGCTTTGCGCCCTGACGAAGGCGTTTTTTCATTTGCGAGCCGAATACAGGATGTCCGTCGGTAGGATTCGCGCCGATCACCATGATGACATCGGCTTTCATGACCGAGTCAAAATCCTGGGTGCCGGATGATTCGCCGAAGGTTTGTTTCAAACCGTAACCGGTAGGTGAATGGCAAACCCGAGCGCAAGTATCGACATTGTTATTGCCGAAACCCGCGCGTATCAGTTTTTGCATAATGTAGACTTCTTCGTTGGTGCATCGGGAAGAAGTGATGCCGCCGATAGAATCTTTACCGTATTTTGCCTGGATGCGTTTTAATTCCGACGCAGCATGATTAATGGCTTCTTCCCAGCTGACTTCCTTCCATGCGTCTTTAATGCTGGCGCGGATCATCGGCTTGGTGATGCGGTCTTTATGCGTGGCGTAACCGAATGCAAAGCGGCCTTTGACGCAGGAATGGCCGTGGTTGGCTTTGCCGTCTTTATGCGGCACCATGCGGATGACTTGCTCGCCTTTCATTTCCGCCCTGAATGAACAGCCGACGCCGCAATAAGCGCAGGTTGTCACGATCGCATGTTCCGGCTGGCCGTTGTCGATGACCGATTTTTCCATCAGGGTTGCGGTTGGGCAGGCTTGTACGCAAGCGCCGCAGGATACGCATTCCGAATCCATGAACGGCTGGTTCTGGCTGGGCGATACTTTGGAATCAAAACCGCGACCGTCAATAGTTAACGCAAAGGTGCCTTGGGTTTCTTCGCAGGCCCGTACGCAACGAGAGCAAACGATACATTTACTGGGATCGAAACTGAAGTAGGGGTTGCTGTGGTCTTTTTCGGCGTTCAGGTGTGTTTCAATCGGGTTGTAACGCACTTCGCGCAAACCGACGGCGCCTGCCATGTCCTGTAGTTCGCAATCGCCATTGGCCGAACAGGTCAAGCAGTCCAGCGGGTGATCGGAAATATACAGTTCCATAATGCCGCGGCGCACGTCGGCCAGTTTTTTATTCTGGGTGACTACTTTCAAGCCTTCCGAGACCGGCGTCGTACATGACGCAGGCATGCCACGGCCGCCTTCTATTTGCACGACGCAAAGCCGGCAGGAGCCGAACGGTTCAATGCTGTCCGTTGCGCATAGCTTGGGGATTTCAATGCCGATGCTTGCCGCCGCTCGCATGACTGAAGTTCCTACTGGCGCCGTTACCTGAAAACCATCAATTTCCAGTGTGACTAAGTTATCGTTGGTGCTGGCTGGTGTGCCAAAATCTTTTTCTTTATTGATCGACATTGTAATATCCTCTAAATCATTATCAGGCGGCAGTAGCTTTTGCATTTATCCCGAAATCTTCGGGGAAATGATTTAAAGCGCTCAGTACAGGGTAGGGCGTCATACCGCCTAATGCACAGAGGGAGCCGTTGAGTAAGGTGTCGCAAAGATCACGTAACAAGGGGATGTTTTTATCGAGGTTGCGACCATTAATAATGTCGTCCATGACTTCTACGCCACGGGTGGAGCCAATGCGGCAAGGAGTGCATTTGCCGCAAGATTCAATTTTACAAAATTCCATGCTATAGCGCGCCATTTCGGCCATATTGACCGTGTCGTCAAATACGACAATGCCGCCATGCCCCACTACCGCCCAGATGGCGGCAAAGGCTTCATAATCCAAGGGCGTGTCGAATTGCGATTCGGGCAGATAAGCGCCGAGAGGGCCGCCTACCTGGACTGCTCGAATCGGTCGTCCGGAAGCTGAGCCGCCGCCGAAATCGTAAAGTAATTCGCGCAAGGTTAAGCCAAAGCCCAGCTCGACTAAGCCGGGACGCTTGATATTGCCGGCCAATTGCACCGGCAGGGTGCCGCGAGAGCGTCCCATGCCGAAATCGCGGTAATAATCGCCGCCTTTGTCCAGGATGACCGGCACTGAAGCCAGGGAAATAACGTTGTTGACGACAGTGGGCTGACCGAACAAGCCGCTGATGGCTGGCAAGGGCGGTTTAAAACGCACTAGTCCGCGTTTGCCTTCAAGGCTTTCCATTAATGACGTTTCTTCGCCGCAGACATAAGCGCCCGCGCCCAGTCTGACTTCCAGGTTAAAGGTTTTTCCGCTGCCCTGAATGTTCTCGCCCAGGTAACCGGCTTGGTAAGCGGTTGCAATGGCGGCATTGAGAACTTCGAACGCGTGAGGATATTCTATGCGCAGATAGATATAGCCTTGAGTGGCGTCGACCGCCAAACCCGCAATCGTCATGCCTTCGATTAATACAAACGGGTCGCCTTCCATAACCATGCGGTCGGAAAATGTGCCGGAATCGCCTTCGTCGGCATTGCAGATAATGTATTTTTGCAGCGATGCGGTGTTGAGCACCGTCTTCCATTTAATGCCGGTCGGAAAGGCAGCGCCGCCGCGACCGCGTAAGCCTGAGTCGGTTACCGCTTGGACGATTTGTTCCTGGGTCATGGCGAGCGCATTTTTCAAGCCGCGGTAGCCGTCATTGTCGATATAGTCAGTCAAGCTGGCGGGATCGGTTTTGCCGATGCGGGCAAAGGTCAGGCGTTGCTGTTTCTTGAAATAATCAAGTTCTTCAGTTAGGCCTAAAGCTAAAGTATGCGCGCCGCCTTCCGTAAAACCTGCATCGAACAAGCCGGATACATCGCCGGGCTGAACAGGTCCATAGGCTATGCGTCCTTCAGCCGTTGCCACTTCAACCAGCGGTTCCAGCCAGTACATGCCTCTTGAGCCATTGCGGATCAGGTTAATATCAAGGCCGCGTTTTGTCGCTTCCTGAGCGATAGCTGTAGCAACGCGATCTGCACCCAATGAAACCGCGCTGGAATCGCATGGAACATAAATAGTAATACTCATGCTGATGCCTCTGTATTATTGATGACCGCATCAAAACTGTCCGCTGACACGCGACCGTAAATATCCTTGCCGATTTGCATGGCCGGTGAACAGGCGCAATTACCCAGGCAGTAAACAGGCTCAAGGGAGAATTTGCCGTCTGCGGTCGTTTCATGGAAATCAATACCGAGCTTGCTTTTAACATACTCTTCCAGTTTTTTTCCGCCCATGGATTGGCAGGATTCCGCGCGACAAAGATGAATGGTTTTTTGGCCCGGCGGGGTGTCTCTGAAATAGTGGTAAAAGCTGATCACGCCATGTACTTCGGCACGGGACAAGCTAAGGGCTGTTGCAATGTCGGGAACGTTTTCGGCCGGGATATACCCCACAGCATCTTGTATGCCATGAAGAATAGGTAAAAGTGCGCCGGGCTTGTCTTTGAGTGCGGCGATTATTTCTTGCACGGTTGATTGCGTGGAGCCTGATTCTGTCATGGTCGTCTCAATATGGAGAATCCATCCTGATTAAAACAACGGCTGTTCCTGACTGTTGCATATTTAAGTGTGCCGGATAGCATAGCACAAGATATTTTGGCTGTAAAAATGCTATAAAATGGACAAAAAATGTAAGTGTTTTGAAAGTATCGGTTATGTAGCTATTTATAATGAATATTTTTTAAACACAGTGCGTTAATAAGATTGATCTGTTTTTAGGCAATGCACTGTTCACGCATAGGGGCATATTGGCGATATTTTTTGATCTGCTTTTTGGTTGAATATAAATTAAGGGTGACCGAGGTCACCCTTGTTATCGTCTCGGCACAATCGCTATGCCGATTTTGCATGGAGTAAAAAACTGTCCATGCCCGTCGTAAAGCAGTTTTTACTATTTTACAAAGCAGGTTTTTTCCGCATATTGTTCCGCTTCTTTAAGCCGCTTTCTCAAATCTTTGGATTGAGCGGGGTCGCGCATGGCCGCTGCGGCATCGCCGGTTTGGCCTTTAGTTAGATAAGTGAATGTTTTCGCGGCTTCGTATTCGGCGAAATTCAGCTTTTCAGCAATTTTGTCGATTTTACAGCCGCAGGCATATTGGGTGATATAGGTCAGGCCGCCATGTTGGGCAACGCAATTTAAAACATATTCAACGCGGTCGCGGGTAGGGTAGTCGCTGACAAACGGCGCCGGCTCGACGGCTTGTTCAACCGGCTTTTCCGGCTCCGTGGCGCAGCCTGAAATAACCACAACTAACGCAAAACCGAGAATGGCGGGGGTGTATTTAATGTTCATCGATGATTTTTTATTCCCATAAGGTTCAGTAAAGTGAAAAAGGTTGCGTAGCTTGCAATAAACAACAAGCTTGCGAGAATAGCCGCTCGGTTGAACGATTTTGACCATTACCCACGATATTCAAAGCTTACCATTATGAACAGTCAAACAAAAGTAGCGGGCGTGATTCTTGCCGGAGGCCGTGCCCGGCGCATGAATAATCAGGATAAAGGCCTAGTGAGTTTTAAAGGCCGCCCGATGGTCAGTTATGCCATTGCCGCTCTGGCTCCCGTTGTGGACTGTGTATTTATCAATGCCAATCGCAATATTGACCAATACCGGCAATTCGGCCGGCCGGTTATTAGCGATCAAACCGACAGTTTTGACGGTCCTTTGGCGGGCATATTAGCAGCAATGATTCATGCCGATGCCGATGTCTTGGTGGTCATTCCTTGCGATTCGCCGTTAATTAAAACGGAGCACCTACAGAAACTGTTATTAACCCGTACGGAACATAATGCCGATGTTGCCGTCGCTTTTGATGGAACAAGGTTGCACCCGGTTTTCTTGGCGATAAAGACCGCGTTGCAAACCAGCCTGCAAGAGTATTTAGCGGATGGCCAACGCAAAGTCGAGGTTTGGCTGGCTCGGCAGAACTTGGTTCGGGTGGATTTTAGTAACGAGCCGGAAATATTCAGTAACATTAATACGATGGCGGAGTTATCCGTACTGGAGGAGGCTAAGCGGTTCGGTTAGAGAATCGGGCGTCGTTATCACGCGTCAGCATTGCGTAAGGCGTGGAGATGGTCGAGCTCGGCGTTCTTGCATGATAAAGGCTGCGATGCTTGCCAAGGCCCTGTATCGGCAGGCAAGTTTGTCAGGCTATTGCTGGAACAATCATTCGAAATAAAGCGCAGATTGCTCGTGCAAATTTTTTTTGCACCGCCGGCAATGGATTCCCCTTAGTTTTAATCACGCCTGCGTTACTGCCGAAACCTGTATTTTCAGGTATAATTTGCAACATTTTTAACTCAGGGTATAGGTGTTATGTCGGAAATCAATAAAGTTGTCTTGGCTTATTCCGGAGGTCTGGATACTTCCGTTATTCTTAAGTGGTTGCAGGATGTTTATGACTGTGAGGTGGTTACTTTTACAGCTGATTTGGGGCAGGGCGAAGAAGTGGAGCCTGCGCGAGCCAAAGCGCAAGCGATGGGCATTAAAGATATTTACATTGAAGATTTGCGCGAAGACTTTGCGCGCGATTATGTTTTTCCGATGTTCCGCGCCAATACCATCTACGAAGGCGAGTATTTGCTGGGTACATCAATTGCCCGTCCTTTAATCGCCAAACGTTTGATTGACATCGCCAATGAAACCGGTGCGAATGCCATTTCTCACGGCGCGACAGGCAAGGGTAACGACCAAGTGCGTTTTGAGCTGGGCGCTTATGCATTGCGTCCCGATATACAGATTATTGCGCCTTGGCGGGAATGGGATTTAACCTCTCGTCAAACCTTGCTGGCTTATGCCGAAAAACATAATATCCCGGTGGAAATGAAAAAAGGCAAAGCCTCGCCTTATTCGATGGATGCCAATTTACTGCATATCTCTTATGAAGGCCGAATCCTGGAAGATCCGTGGGCCGAACCGGAAGAGGACATGTGGCGCTGGACGGTTTCGCCTGAATCCGCGCCTGATCAACCGACTTACATTGAGTTGACTTACCGGCAGGGCGATATTGTCGCCATTGATGACGTGCCTTGCACGCCTGCGACAGTGATGGAGCAATTAAACAAAATTGCAGGCGCCAACGGTATCGGTCGATTGGATATTGTGGAAAATCGCTATGTCGGCATGAAATCGCGCGGCTGTTATGAAACGCCGGCCGGTACGGTGATGCTCAAAGCGCATCGTGCGATTGAATCGTTAACGCTGGATCGGGAAGTGGCGCATTTAAAGGATGAGCTGATGCCGCGCTATGCTTCTTTAGTCTATAACGGTTACTGGTGGAGTCCTGAGCGGGAAATGATGCAAACCATGATAGATGCGTCCCAGGCGAACGTTAACGGCAAAGTCAGGCTGAAGCTTTATAAAGGCAATGTAGTCGTTGTCGGTCGCGCTTCCGATACCGACAGCTTGTTTGATGAAAGCATTGCGACCTTTGAAGATGATGGCGGTGCGTATAATCAAAAAGATGCCGAGGGCTTTATCAAGCTGAACGCGCTGAGAATGAGAATAGCCGCCGCCAAGCGATTACGCTAATGCTGTGTAGGGCGGCATAAGCTTTGCAGTCTTATGTCGCCTGTTGTATTTAAATTAAATGCAGAATTTGCCCATTAAACTTGTATAATCGCGAGTCAGGTAGCGTTACTGCCGACATGGTTTTGTTATAAAAATAATAATTGTTCGGTCAGGATGGTTGGTTGCCATAGGTTCCTGGTTCGAGAGGAAGTAATTAATGAGCGATAAAGATAAGATAAATTCAGTAGTGGAGGGATTGCCGGGCAATGCCTCCACAGTTCTGCAAAGAATACCTTCGCATCATGCATTAATGAAAGTTAACAGGTTTTTGCTGACTATAGTCTGTTCCTTGATGGTTATCGTTTTGGTAGGGGGCTTTGTCTTGTTCCCAACCGATAGCTTCTTAACGCGCTATGAAAACGCTACGGCTACCGAGACCTATGCGGCTGAGATCAATCCGGTAGTATCAGCGGAAGTTAACGCCTTGAAAGGACAGCTTGTCGGCTTGGTCAGCGGTTCAATTGAAAGTAAATTAAATGCCTTGGAAGAGAGTCTTAGGGTGGGTTCCGTGTCCAGCTCGATAGGCACTATAGAAGATTTGAAAAATGATCTTAAAGTTCTTCGCGCCTATTCGGAGCCCGCCAAGAAGGCAAAAACGGTTGTTTCCAATGAGCAGCTCATGCAGGAAATGTCCCAATTAAAACGCTTGATCTATTTAACGATTGCTTCTTGCGGGTTGATGTTGGCGGCAGTTGCAGGTGTCTGGATTAAAAATCGCAACCGCTTGCCGTATAAAGAAAGCCAAGCAAGTTATTTGGGTAAGGATTGATTTCCGGTTTTTCGGACATAAAAAAAAGCCGCCCCGGCTATATACTGGGGCGGCTTTTTTATGGTCTGTCGATCCGGGTTTTAGTTGCCGCCCAGATATTTGTACAGAGCATCAACCGCTTGATCTTCGCCGTATCCCGCTTTAACAACGGCTGGGTTTTTCATGATCTCAGCGATAGCTTTAGGCATGCCGCCTTTGCCTTCCTTAAGAACAGTTTCGAATTTCGCTCTGTCCAGTTGACCGCCTTTAATCAAAGTGGCTAACTGTGGGTTTGAAGCGATATCGTGGCAAGTGCCGCATCCGCGACCGAAGGCGCGTTCATAAATTTTCTTACCAACATCGCTAGCTTCGTCAGCAAATACTTGTCCGCTTAAAGCGAGTAAAGCGATACCAGCTAATGTACCTAATGTTTTTTTCATGTTGATCTCTCCTCTGGGTAGTAAAAAAAGAACTGCTGTTTATTTTTGAAAAAATAACAGTTCGATTAAAAGTCAAACCGTGAAAGCATAGGGAATTTGACGGGAAAATTCAATTGTTTTATTTATTTTCCTTGAGATATATTATCGATAGCGGCTATGAATGATAACTGAATAGTCTAATCGGTCTTTAAGTTAAGGCATGACTCGCAATCGTTAATCAAACTGGCGGGTTTGAAACCAGTTCAACTTGTCATGCAGGGTTACGACCGTGCCGATAATAATCAAAGTGGGCGGCTTGATGTCCTGACCGGCGACCTTGTCCGGCAATGTTTCCAAGGTGCCGGTAATCACCCGCTGGTTGGACGTGGTGCCTTGTTGCACAAGGGCAATAGGTAAATCTTTGGGGCTGCCGTGCGCAATTAAAGACTGGCAGATTTTTTCCAGACCGGCCAGCCCCATATAGATGACGATGGTTTGATTGGGCGCTGCAAGTTGCGTCCAGTTTAAATTGACGGAATTATCCTTTAAGTGCCCGGTGACGAAAGTGCAGGATTGCGCATGATCCCGATGGGTTAACGGGATGCCCGAGTAGGTTGCACAGCCGGAAGCGGCGGTAATGCCGGGAACGACCTGAAAATTAATGCCTTGCTGCATCAAGGTTTCAATTTCTTCGCCGCCGCGTCCGAATATGAACGGATCGCCGCCTTTTAAGCGCACCACCCGTTTTCCTGCTTTAGCCAAATCAGCCAGCAGGGTATTGATGGATTCCTGCGGAAGCGCATGATATTGCCGTTGTTTGCCGACATAAATCTTTTCGGCATCCCGGCGGGCCAAATCGAGAATTTCCGGCGAAACCAGCCGGTCATAGACAACGACATCGGCCTGTTGCATCAACCGTAGCGCGCGGAAAGTCAACAAATCAGGCGCGCCTGGGCCGGCGCCAACCAGATAGACTTCGCCGAGGTTAGGGTTTTCTTTTTGCTTGAGCAGGGTTTGTTCCAATTGCTGTTCGGCCTCCTGTTCCTTGCCGGAGAAGACAAGTTCAGCGACAGAACCCTGCAAGATATTTTCCCAGAAGATCCGGCGTTGTGCGGGTTGCTGAATATGCTGCTTGACTTTATCCCTGAACTGGTCAGCCAGGCCGGCAAGTCGGCCATAGGCGGGAGGAATCACCGTTTCTATTTTGGCCCTGAGCAATCGGGCCAACACCGGTGCGGCTCCCCCTGAAGATACTGCGGCAATAATCGGCGAGCGATCGATAATGGCCGGAAAAATGAAGCTGCACAGCTCGGGATTATCGACCACATTGACAGGGATGTTTTGTTTCGTCGCCGTTTCGGCAACCAGGCAATTGGTCTCCGTATTATCGGTTGCCGATACCACCAGCCTGAATTCGCCAAGATCGGCAGGGGAGAATGACTTTTGCAGCAGCGTTAAGTTGTGAGCCGCTTGCAGGCCTAATACCGAGGGACTTATCTCGCTGGCGATTACCGTGATTTTTGCCCCGGCTCGGGCCAACAATTCAATTTTTCGGGCAGCGATTTCGCCCGCTCCGACAACCAGGCAAGGCTGGTCTTTAAGCTTTAAAAATACAGGGAAATAATCCATTTAGGCACGATGATTCTTGGATTTAAAAGAGGATGGTATTATAAGCGCACCAAACTTAGTTGAGACAACTTAAAATAAAGCTATGATCGAATTTAACCTGGAAGTAGATGCCAGCGGTTTGAATTGTCCATTACCCTTGCTGCGCCTGAAAAAAGCCTTGATGGACATGGCCAGCGGCGATGTCGTCAAAGTGATCGCAACCGATCCGGCTGCGCACTTGGATTTTGGCGTTTATGCCGACCAGACCGGGCATCAAATTATTCAATTGATAAAAGAATCCAATAAGCAGGTGTTTTATTTCAAAAAAAAATAGCGTCGGCCGGGGATAAGATCATCTTCGCGCGGTCGCTCAAGCAGGCTTATTCCTGTCGACAGCGTTCAACGCTGTCCTCCAGGCATGAAGCTTTTGTTCGTAGGAAAGGGAGGCATGCGCCGGGCTGGTTGATGGGAGACGCATGTAGCTGATCGGAATAGTGCTGAGGGTAGGCAAAACATACTGCCGGTACGCCGACTCCGCCTTCGCCCCGTTGAAGAACACCGCACGGATATTGTCATGCGTACCAAAGAAGTTCTGAAAGTCATTTACAGTGATGGAGCCGCTGTCAATTCTTGCGTCCAAGCTACCGACCCGCGTACAGGACTGCAACACATCCCATAATGCGATGCGGGCCGACTTAAGTGCGTTAAGCCGAGCTTCATATGCAGCGTCAGGATCAAAGTCGAGCAATTGCGCCATGATTTTCCAGAAGGCATTGCGCCGATTCGCATAATATCGGCCCGCCGTCAAAGAGGCCTGCCCCGGCATGCTGCCCAGAATCAATATCTCGGCATTCGAATCTGCGATCGGTTCGAAGCATAATAAAAGCGGTTTTGTCATTTCGGTTTGTCGGGTTTAAAGCATAAAATCACGCAGCGTACGAAGAAAAAACAAGATAAAAGCTCCGTGTATCAAATGGCTAACAGAATAACCGAAACGGTGTAATTAATCAGGCTGCTTTTAAAGTTGGATTTATAATGCCGGTAGAGTAAGCCTGTAAGCCACGTTAATTTCCCAAACATTATCTTGAGTTTAAACAAAATGGTTAAACGAAGTATTTTCAGAAAGCTGCTCGTCACGATGGTGGGTTTAATTATCGCCTTGTTGATGCTGTTAACCTTTGTTCAGATTGAGTTTCAAAAAGATGTGTTCAAAAAGGAATTGGATAAGCGCATTGCACTGATGAAAGGACGGTTAATCGATAGAGGGCAGATTCTATCCGGTAACTTATCCGGGCAGGTTAAGAATGGCATTGCTTCCGTCAACCTGTCCCTGGTTGCCGACCAGTTAAGAAACGCAGTGCAGGAAAATAAAGAGCTTCATTACATCATATTAATGCAAGCCTCGGGGAGAGCGTATATTCACACGCTAAAGCCGCAGTTGGAAATGGCGATTTTATCCGAAACAGAGGACTTGTTTGCGGCGGATCAAAAGACGGCCGCGGTTAATGAGTATGTCAGCAATGGTGAATCCTTTATGGAGTTTATCATGCCGATTCAAGTGAGCGCCAAGCCTTGGGGCGTGCTCCGGCTGGGTTTTTCCCTGGATCATCTTAACCAGGAGATTGTTAATTCCCGAGTGGAGAGCATTAGTCAAATCGGCGAAATGATAACGCGGTTATTAATCACCGCGGCCATTTTTATTCTGATGGGCGCGTGTATCGTGTTATTCGTATCCGAACGTCTGTCCAGGCCGCTAATGCACCTGACCCGACTGGCAAATGAATTGGCCCAAGGTAATTTTGCGGTCAGCGACAATGTTCAAAAAATCCCTTCTGATGGCGAAATCGGGGCGCTAACGGTAGCGTTTTCTCAAATGGCCCGGAACCTGAAGATTTCTTACGATAAGCTTGAAGAGTACAGTCGGACGTTAGAGCAAAAAGTAATAAACCGCACCTCCGAATTGGCCGAGGCGCGAGATCAGGCGATTGCAGCCGATAAAAGCAAATCAGAGTTTCTTTCGATGATGAGTCACGAAATCCGGACGCCGATGAATGCGATCATCGGTATGACCCGCTTAGCCTTACAGACGGATCTGACGGCAAAACAAAAGGATTATTTGACTAAGGTGCAAATTTCTTCACGCGCATTGCTCGGCATCATTAACGATATTTTAGATTTCTCCAAAATCGAAGCCGGGAAGCTGGAGCTGGAGTCCATCTCATTTAACGTGGATGGCGTGTTGAATGACCTTGCCAGTGTAATGAACGACAAGGCAGAAGAAAAAGGCTTGCAGATACGCTTTATTACCGCTGACGATGTGCCTTCGGATTTGATCGGCGATCCATTAAGACTGGGGCAGGTGTTGCTTAATTTAGTCAGCAACGCGGTAAAATTTACCAGCCACGGCGGCGTCGATATTAAAGTCGCGTTAGCGGAAGACGGCGAGCAAGCAAAAAGAGCCGATCAAATTAGGCTTGAGTTTTCTGTTAAGGATACCGGCATCGGCTTGACCGAAGAACAAATAGACGGGCTATTTCAGTCCTTTAATCAAGCCGATAAATCTACGACCCGTAAATACGGCGGAACCGGTCTGGGTCTGGCCATTTGCAAACGGATAGTGGACATGATGGGTGGCGTCATTCATGTAAACAGTGAAATAGGCAAGGGCAGTGCTTTTATTTTTACCGCTATCTTTGGACAATCCTATGAGTCAGGTCAAAAACGAGCGTCGCGCGATGCTTTTCGCGGCGTAAAAGCATTAGTGGTGGATAGCAACGAGGCATCGCGAAATCTTTTATGCTTGCATTTGGAAAGCCTTTTTTTCCAAGTGACGCCGGTCAGTACGGGGGAGGACGCTATTCAACTGTTGGAAAATGCCTGCATTGAAGAGCCTTATCGGCTGGTGCTTATGGACTGGAGTTTACCTAAAATGGACGGCATTTCTGTCGCCCGGCATATTAAAAATAATCTTGAAGTTGCCTGCATTCCGCACGTCATCATAGTAACCGTACATAGCAGGGAGGATATTGCTCAGCGAGCAAAAGATCTTAATCTGGATGGCTTTCTTATTAAACCGGTGCATGCGTCGGCGCTGCGGAGCGCGGTTGTTGAAGCGTTTAAGCAAAATGATTTTGACCGTTATTCGGTCTCGCAAGCCCTCCGTCCAGAGGCTGGGCACGAAAAACTGCATCAAATTAGAGGCGCAAAACTGCTGCTGGTGGAAGATAACCAGATTAATCAGCAGATTGCCAAAGAAACACTGGAGCAGGAAGGTTTTGAGGTCACTATTGCCGAGGATGGTCGGGACGGAGTGCAAAAAATTCGAGCAAGCTATTTTGATGCGGTATTAATGGACTTGGAAATGCCGGTCATGGATGGCTACGAGGCAACCCGTATCATACGATCTGAGTCGCAATTTGGTGATTTGCCGATTATCGCGATGACGGCCCATGCCATGAACGATGTGAGAGAAAAGTGTCTGCGCATAGGTATGAACGGGTATGTGACCAAGCCGATAGACGTTGATGAGTTATTGGCAAGCTTGATTGATTTTATCAAGCCGGAATTGCGGAAGACGCCGGCTCCCTGTTTGACGAAGGCAACCCAGCCAAGAACGGCCGAGCTACCGGACTATTTGCCCGGCATCGATATACAGCAAGGTTTAAAAAATGTTGTTGGAAACGAGCGACTGTTACGCGACTTGCTGTTGAAATTTCATGAAGGCTTTAGCGATGCGCAGGCCCACCTGGATGCTTTTTTACAAGCGAGCGATGTCGATTCGGCTTTAAGATTTCTCCATGCCATGAAAGGCGTGGCGGCCAATCTCGCCATGTCGGACTTGAAAATAGGCATAGAAGCGCTGGAACAGACGCTTAATAAACCAGGGGAATATGGGCCCGAATTATTAACTGACTTTGAGCGTGTTCTGAACAGGGTACTTGAGTCGGTTGGGCAGTTATGCCGTTCTGACGGACAAGAGATAACGGCTGAGACGGAGTCGCCCGATTGAAATGCAGTAATCGGTTTTTGCCGAATGGGTTAAAAATGCGTAATTAATAGTTATAAAATTTGTAATTCATTTTTAAACTGGTAAATTGAAATCAAATAACAATAAAGTTGAGCGATACGCTCAGCAAGGAATGATTTCACAATGCAAATTAAGTTTCCATTTGATTTATCAAAGCCGGTTACGGGTGAAGCAAGCATTGAGATCGACAAACCGATTCACGAGGTTTTTTCTTATATTGGCGAGCATTTTTATGACAACTATCCTAAATGGTCTGTAGAAGTTGTTGAATTCGAACCCTTGGATGGCAAAGAGGTTTTTGTCGGCGCTAAAGCGAAACAGACCCGTAAAGACAACGGAGCCGCAGTAGAATCCATTTTTGAAATTACAGAGTATCAACCTTCCATAAAGCTTATCTTTAAAGGCCTGAATGAACCCTATAAACACAGTTATTTATTGGCAAGCAGTGAGCAGACACAAACAACGCGGCTGACGTTTCGCTTCGACTTATTAGAAATCGAAGTGTTTATGCGCCCATTTGAAAAACTGATACGTTCCGCCATTGAAGATGGCGCGGAAAATACGGTTGAAAATATTAAGAATTTAATTGCGCTTGAAAGCAATTAATATCGAGTAGATTCGTAATTATTATAAACATTGGAGCTTATATGCCTTTTATTGTTGAAAAAGATAGCGGGCTTATTCCGCAAGTGCTCTCCGCTATTTTAGATGAATGTGTTAACGGCGTGACTTTAGCGGATCCGGATTTGGAAGACTCGCCAATTATATATGCCAATAAAGCCTTCGAACGTTTAACCGGATATAGTCAAGAAGACATCATCGGGCATAATTGCCGTTTTCTTCAAGGCGACGATAGAGAGCAACCGGCTCGCAATCAGATTTCTGAAGCCATGAAAAATCATCAAGCCGTTGAAGTAACGTTGCGTAATTATAAAAAAGACGGCACCTTGTTTCATAATCGCTTGAAAATAACGCCATTGTTAGATAGAAAACAACGGGTTATTTATTATCTTGGGGTGCAGTACGATATAACCGAACAGATCACCGCGAGTAATGAAATTAAGGAATTGAACGATTTACTAAGCGCCATGTCCAGCAAATAAACAAACTGTTATGAAAGGGTGTAAAAGATGATGGTATGTTTATGAGTGCAACTGAAAATGTCTCTAGTAGCGATGGCCTGCTTTTTAATGAAGAATTATTCGGTCTTGCCATACTTGCTTTTCTTGTCTTGTTAATCGTCGAAAAGATTAAGCCGTATCGAAGCTTTCCTAATAAAATCAATAAAGAATCATTTGTTACTAATACCACCGCATTTTTAATTAATAACTTGATCTTGACGGCATTAAGAGCGTCGTCATTATTCCTGGTCGCGCAGCAATTTTCATCTTACGGCTTATTGGCCGACTTGGATAACGGCTTAGTCAAATGGCTGTCGGCTTTTGCTTTCTTCGATTTTGCAATTTACATTTGGCATGTGGCGAGTCATAAATTCGAGTTTCTATGGCGATTTCATAAGGTACATCATAGCGATAAAAGTTTTAATGTTTCAACGGGGTTTCGTTTTCACGTTTTCGATTTATTGCTGGAAATTATTTACAAGTCCGTATTCGTCGTAGTCATCGGTGTCGATGCCTATTTGGTGCTTTCCATCGAGATTATCGAGTTGTTTTTTATCTTTTTTCATCATGCCAATCTCCGCGTGCCCAATGAGGAGGCCATTTCGCAAATGATTATCACGCCGTCGCTACACCGAACGCATCATTCCACATTACGTACGGAACACGACAGTAACTATGGCATTGTTTTGTCTATCTGGGATCGGATTTTCGGGACGCGAAAAGAACGGGTTCCTGAACATATCGGCCTGGATTTAATTGAAGCGGAAAATTTTATACAGTTGTTTTCGCTGGCATTTATTACTGAAATTAAAATACGGCGATTATTGTCCTGGATTCCGAGAGGCCGAAAATAAATAGTCTGCGTTGATTAACCGTTTGGTGAGTTTGGCGATGATCATTAAAAGAACAACAGATATTCCTTCCAGTGAGATTACCGATCCCTTAGTTTTTAGGGAGAGGCGAAAAATCATTAAAGCTATGTTTGCGGCAATGGCGGCCGGTGCGGGTATTGCGCCGGCCACGGCCAATAACAATCAATCGGTTTGGACGAGCTTGCCAAAAGGCGATTTTTCCGCTGAGTTTTTAACGCCTACGCCTGCTCAACTCATTAAAAATTACACAAACTATTACGAGTTCGCATTCAATAAAAAAGATCCGACGAATCTGGCGCAAAAGTTACGCACCGATCTCTGGTCTGTAGAGATAAGCGGCGAGGTTGAAAAACCGGGTCGCTATTATTTGGAAGATATTTTGCGGCAGCAGACGCTTCAGGAGCATGTCTATCGTTTTCGTTGCGTCGAAGCCTGGTCAATGGTCGTGCCCTGGGTTGGTTTTTCGCTGGGAAGTTTATTAAAAACGGTTAAGCCTTTATCAACGGCCAATTTTGTAAAATTTACCGCTGTTCATCAGCCGGAAGCAATGCCCAAACAACTTAATGACGCGATGCTGGAATGGCCTTATGTCGAAGCCTTACGCATGGATGAAGCCATGCATCCTTTGGCAATATTGGCGGTCGGAATGTATGGCGATATTCTACCCAAGCAAAATGGCGCGCCATTGCGATTGGTTGTGCCTTGGAAATACGGTTTTAAAAGCATTAAAGCAATTGTAAAAATTGAATTATTAAAGCGAGCGCCAAGCACAACCTGGAATAAATTCGCGCCTAATGAATACGGCTTTTACTCTAATGTCAATCCGTCCGTTGCACATCCGCGTTGGAGTCAAAACAGCGAGCGCCAATTAGGCAGCGGTTTTTTTACCCCGCGTCGGCAAACTGAATTATTTAACGGCTATGGCGAGCAGGTCGCATCAATGTATGGCAATATGGACTTACGGCATTTTTTCTGATGGTTCTGCGAATTAACAATTTGCGGTCATTAACTCTCGCCGGTTGTTTAATGCCTTTGTTATGGCTGTTTATTGATATTGCTTTCGATAATTTAGGCTCAAATCCCATTCAAGCGCTGCATATCCGCCTCGGCGATTGGTCATTGCGTTTTTTATGTTTGACCCTGGCTATTACGCCGATTCAAACCATTACAAAATGGCGCGGTATGACGGATTATCGGCAAATATTCGGGTTGTACGCTTTTTTTTATGCGACCTTGCATGTCTTGGCCTATTTGCTTGTCGATCATGCCATGATCTGGCGCATGGTCGGTATTGATGTTATTGAAAGTCCCTATATTTGGTTTGGCCTGCCGGCTTATATCATTATTTTGTTATTAGCGCTTACATCCCCTAAACGGGCAAAAAAGAGGATGGGTAAAACCTGGAAAAAACTGCATCGTTTTATTTATATTGCCTCGGTCGCCGCGATTGTTCATTATTTCTGGCAACTCAAAGGTAATCTGGCCGAACCTTTGTTTTATTCAATAATCGTGTTTTTGTTGCTGAGTTTTCGTATTTTGGTTTGGGTTAAAAGTCGTCAATTAATCCGTATGATGATTCCGACCGGTCGAAGAGTCTTGTCCGTGGCGGAGAAACAAGGCGCAATGCCGGAAGTGATCCGAAAACGGCGCTGAATACAGTTGAAAGGCTGGGGGAATATCGAAGCCTAAATCTATAATCAGCTAAAAGGCAATATAAGCTGAATACCGTGAAAGCAGTTTTAACTTTAGCTATATCGGCCATCAGCTCATTACTTACAAGCTTAAGATTGACATCTTGAACGGACATCCCGGAAGTCGGCTTAAGCAATTTTAAGGGTTTGTCGTCTTCCTGCTTGTGCTATCGCTTTATTTAATTGGCGAGCAATGCTAAAGTGATTGTTTATTAAAACACTTGGTATTTTTTTATTGCCGGCTGTTTGCACTCAACACCTTATGACAACTTTGATTTAGGAGAATCTTATGGCTTTCGAACTTCCTGCTTTACCTTATGCTAAAGATGCATTAGCGCCCCATATTTCTGAAGAAACTTTGGAGTATCACTATGGCAAGCATCATCAAACTTATGTAACAAACCTGAACAACCTGGTCCCAGGAACCGAATTTGAAGGGTTGTCGCTGGAAGAAATCATCATGAAATCTTCCGGCGGTATTTTTAATAATGCTGCGCAAGTCTGGAACCACACTTTTTACTGGAACAGCCTGGCGCCCAATGCGGGCGGCGAGCCTAGCGGCGCTTTAGCCGATGCGATCAACGCAACTTTCGGTTCATTTGCGAAATTTAAAGAAGAATTCACCAAATGCGCAGTCACTACCTTCGGTTCAGGCTGGGCTTGGCTGGTACAAAATGCCGACGGTAGTTTGGCCTTGGTTAGCACCAGCAATGCGGGCTGCCCGTTAACGACCGGTCAAAAGCCTTTGTTGACTTGCGATGTTTGGGAACATGCTTACTACATCGATTACCGTAATGCGCGTCCGGCCTATCTGGAAGCATTTTGGGCATTGGTTAACTGGGATTTTGCTACAAAAAACTTTTCAGCTTAATCTTTTAACCGGTATTGCGTAAGTTATAACAACCGCGAAGAACGCCAAGCTTGTTTTTCTTCGAGGTGAGATTTTTTACCTATTGCGCGACATCCGTTTTTAAGTAGTATAAGAAACCTCCTGCATCTACTGATGCAGGAGGTTTTTTTATGGGAGAAATAAAATGGCTACAGTGTTAATTACCGGCTCTAATCGCGGTTTGGGTCTGGAGTTTTGCCGTCAATACGCCGAACAGGACTGGCATGTCATTGCTTGTTCCCGTAACCCTGATGATGCGTTTGATTTAAACAGCCTCGCCAGTCGTCATCCTAATATTCAGTTGGAACAGCTGGATGTTTCGGCGTTTGAACAAATTGATGCCCTGTCCCGAAAATTAGCGGATCTGTCGATTGATGTTTTGATCAATAATGCGGGCATTTATGCGGATAACAAAAATAACGGTCTTGGCCATCTTGATTATCAGGCCTGGGCGAACTCGCTGCTCATTAACACCCAGGCGCCGGTTAAAATGACCGAAGCTTTTTTACCGCACATTAAAAAAAGCGATAAAAAATTGATGGTTGCGATCAGCAGTTTGATGGGCAGCATGGCTGATAATGACAGTGGCGGCAGTATTTTTTACCGGTCAAGCAAGGCGGCGCTGAATGCCGCAATGAAGAGCGTGGCGATAGAGCTTAAAAATCAGTCTGTCGGCGTGCTTATCTTTCATCCCGGTTGGGTTAAAACCGACATGGGCGGACCTGATGCGTTGATTAATGCCGAGCAAAGCGTCGCCGGAATGCGCGCTTTGATAGCTAACTTTTCATTGGACCAATCCGGCCGTTTCGTTAAGTACGACGGAACGCCAATGCCATGGTGAATACTATGATTAAAAAGATATTGATTTTATGGGTGATGTCGCAAGGCGCGGCTTATGCAGAGGTTTCAATTCCCGAGCCGATTAAAGCGCCTGCGGGTTATAGTCCTGTTTTGACTGTGCATGCCAAGGGTGACCAGATTTACCAATGCGCAGTCAATAAAGGCGAGTATGCATGGGAAACGCAAGCGCCCGATGCCAAGTTGTTCGATGCGCAGGGTAAGATCGTCGGGAATCATACGGCCGGTCCCCTCTGGGAATATAAAGAGGGCAGTCGCGTAGTCGGGCGGGTGGTCAAGAAAATCGATATGGCGCCGGGTTCGGCCATTGCCTGGCTGCTGGTCGAGGTGGTTTCTCATAAAGGAGACGGCCTGTTTTCGAACGTCAGCTTTATTAACCGGATTAATACGCACGGCGGCTTGCCGCCTTCATCGGGGTGCGATGCTAATCATTTGGGTGCTGAAAAGCGGATTGCCTATACGGCGGATTATGTTTTTTACGGGAAATAATTGTTCAGCAGATAATCGATTTGTCCACGCAAAGCACGAAAGACAAGAAATAAATCAGCATACTGTATTGCACAGCTATTTGCCTTTTGGGTAACAGCTACAACTTGCCATCTATTTGAGTTTTTCGTGCTTTTCGTGTCTTTCGTGGACAATTGGTTTTTCTAAGTGTCTGAATATAAGTTTCCAGCTCTTGTTTAAAGCCGGAGTGCAGGCTCTGCCTGCTTTGCAAGCAGAGCTTGCACTCCAATACACCCGAAAACTTTAGCTCGATTACTTAACTGCCGAGCCGTAATTCCCTGAGCTTCATTAACGCGTAGACCGATTCCAGGTGTGGCGCGGCTACGCCCAGCCGCTGAGCGGCGCGCAGGGCATTGCCCAGGATGGCTTCGGTCTCCATCGGCTGGCCGCTTTCATAATCCAGCAACATGCTGGTTTTATAAGGCGGCATGGCGTAGGTGTTTTCGATGTTGATGTTAACAATATCGTCGGGCAGCGGATGCCCGGATGCCGCCGCAATGTTACAAATTTCCTGCATAATGCTGCGTACGAAAAACTCCTGAGTTTGCAGGATGTCCAGCGTCAGCAAACCTCCTGACAATACCGATAGTGGATTAAACGGCGCGTTCCAGACGCATTTTTGCCAGCGTCCGGTCACAATGTTATCGACTGCCCCGCAGTCAATGCCGGATTGGTTAAAAAGTTCGCAAAGCTGTACGGTTTTGCGGCTGATGCCGTTCGGCAAATTACCTAAAGCCAGGCGGCCGTATGCCAGATGCAATATCTCGCCGGGGCCTGTCCGATTGCAGCAAATAAACGCCAAGCCGCTGACCAGTTCATTATGGGGGAAGGCGGTCAGCATTTCCTGCTCGATGTCTACGCCATTCTGGATAAAGACTATCGAGGTATTTCGACCGACAGCGGGACGAATCAGCGCGACCCGGTCCAATGTCGGGACGACTTTGGTGCAGAGTAAAATATAGTCCGGCGTTCCTTTAAAATCGGCAACATTTTTTAACACCTGCGCCGGGGTAAAATTCCAGCGGCCGAGCGCTTGGCTGTTGATGATAAAGTCGTGTTGCTTGACCTGATCGTAATCGGAACGGCACACGACCGAAACCTCGGCCCCGGCCTGTGCCAACAGCGAGCCGTAAAAAGCGCCGACGGCCCCCGCGCCAATAACAAGCACTTTAATCATGGCTGTCTTCGTTCAGAATCTGCTTTAAAAAAGGGAGGGTTAACTTACGTTTGGCGGCCAATGATGCCCTGTCCAGTTTTTCCAGTAAAGCCCATAGAGAAGCCGGATCCCTGTCGTAATGCGTTAGCAGGAAACGTCCGGCTTGCGGGGCGATTTCAAAACCCATTTGATCGGCTTTAAAAATTAATGCCGCAATGCGGTCGCCATCGGTCAAGGGCTGTATTTTCAAGCTCAGCCCCCAATTAAGACGGGTTTTTAGGTCGGGTAGTTGAATGGCAATATCATTGGGCGCAGAGGAGGCCGAGACGATCAGTTTGTGGCCGCGATCGCGCTGCTGATTAAAGAAATTAAAAAAAGCCAGTTCCCAGGCCGCGTTACCGGCGATGCGCTCGATATTGTCGAAACAAACGACATCGTACTCGTCAAGCCCGTTTAGCAGAGAGGGATCAGGCAACTCCGCTGGCGACAAATCAAAATAGAATGAACTGAGGTTTTGATGCTGCGCCCGATGACAGCAGGCTTGCAGCAGATGCGTTTTACCTTGCCCCGATGTACCCCAGAGGAAAATTTGCTGTTCGCCCAGACCCGCGATGCATTGTTGTAAGTGAGTGATGATTTCGTGGTTGGTTCCGGGGAAAAAATCATCGAAAGTTTGATTGGCCCTGAATTCAAAATGCAAGGGAAGTTGCTGCGCCATGGTCAGTTCTGCTTTCCCGCCAAGCGTACGTAAAATGCGGTGCCGAAAAACAGCATCAGGCTCAGCATGACTTCAAGCGATGCATAGAGTCGTTCGTCGGCGTTGACGTAAGCTTCGGCAGTGCCGTGGAGAAAATAGATCAGGCTGACGTAGGCTGCCCACGCGCAGCTTCTGGGGTTGCGGTCCAGCAAGCCGCGCATCGGCAGCAATAACGGCGTAACGGCGACCAACAACACCAGCGCCACCGGAAAGCGGGTGGACGGCGCGAGTATGGTATTCCACAGCATCAACAAGGCGAACAGCCCGAAAAAACCGGCCAGGGCAGTGATGTAACAATAAATGGGTTTTATGGTCATGCAGCTTTTTTCAGTTGAAGTGCGGTTTTAGCCAAGCGTGTGCCGAGCGCTTTGCATAAGGCTTTTTCGTGATCGCTCAGCCCTGAGTGATCGGTCGATACATGACTGGGGCCGTAAGGCGTGCCGCCTGAGGTGGTTTCGCGCAACGCATGTTCGGTGCTGGGCAAGCCCAGTATCAGCATGCCTTGGTGCAGCAGCGGCAACATCATCGATAGCAAGGTGCTTTCCTGTCCGCCGTGCATGCTGCCGGTTGAGGTAAACACGCCTGCGGGCTTGCCGGACAGTGCGCCTGAAAACCAGATTTCGGTGGTGCTGTCGATGAAGTATTTTAGCGGCGCGGCCATATTGCCGAAATGGGTCGGGCTACCCAACGCCAAGCCGTCGCAGGATTTTAAGTCGTCAAGCGTAGCGTACAGAGCGCCGTGGGCCGGAATGCTTTCTGCGGTTTTTTCACAGACGGTTGACACATCGGGGACGGTTCTGAGCACCGCTTCAACGCCGTCAACCGAGGCTACGCCGCGAGCGATATGATTGGCCATGTCCGCGGTGGTCCCATTACGGGAGAAATACAGAACCAGAATCTTTGTCATAAGCCGGGTAATTACAAAATAGCCAGCACAGCTTCCGGCGGGCGGCCAATCGCCGCCTTGCCATTAGCGATAACAATAGGCCGCTCGATTAAAATAGGGTTGTTTACCATGCCGGTTATCAGCGCCTGCCGATCCAGTGAGGCATCGTCAAGACCACCTGCTTTATATTCGGCTTCTTTTTTGCGCATTAACTCGCGCGGCTCCATGTTCAGCTTTTGCAGAATATCATCCAGCTCCTGAGCGCTGGGAGGCGTTTTAAGATACTCGATAACCTCCGGCTCGATACCTTGCTCTTTTAACAGCTGCAAGGTTTGACGCGATTTGCCGCAACGCGGATTGTGATAAATCTTTATGCTCATGGTTGGCCCGCCCATTAAAATAAAAAAGCTATAATAGCATTTTTAACAAAACTCACGCGTTGGAAAAGGCAATAACGATGATGGACATAGCAATGGATCGAATTAAGCAGTATTGGTTATTAGCCCGATTCGACAAGCCTATCGGCATCCTGATTTTATTGTGGCCGGCATTATGGGCGCTGTGGGTTGCCAGCGACGGTAAGCCGGATTTGCCGGTGTTAACCGTTATTTGCCTGGGCGTGGTGCTGATGCGAGCCGCCGGTTGCGTGATTAACGATTACGCCGACCGCGACTTCGACCCGCATGTGGAGCGCACCCAACAGCGCCCTATCGCCGCAGGCAAGGTCAAGCCCAAGGAAGCGCTGCTGGTTTTCGTCGTGCTGTGTTTATGCGCGTTCGGCCTGGTGCTATTGCTGAATACCTACACCATCCTGCTGTCGTTTGTCGCCGCCTTTTTGGCTGCCAGCTATCCGTTCATGAAGCGCTACACCCACCTGCCCCAAGCCTATCTAGGCATCGCTTTCGGCTTTGCGGTGCCGATGGCGTTTTCCGCGCAGACCGACAGCATCCCGCCCGTAGCCTGGGTGATGTACTTGGCCGTCGTATTATGGGCGCTGGTTTACGACACCATGTATGCGATGGTCGACAAGGACGACGATTTAAAAATAGGGGTCAAATCGACCGCGATATTGTTCGGCGCATACGACCGCCAAATCATGGGCGGATTGCAGATTATCATAATCGGCCTGCTGCTTGCAGTCGGGCAAATGGCGCACACCGACTGGCCTTATTACGGCGGCATTCTAATCGCGGCAGGCTTGTCGATATATCAGCAAAAGCTGATTTTCCACCGGGAAAAAGCGCTTTGCTTTAAGGCGTTTTTAAACAACAACTGGTTCGGCTTGGCTATTTTTTTAGGATTGGCTGTGGATTATTGGCTGCGATAAATGAGTCCCGTTGGGCAGGCTTCCAGCGGCTTTAGCCGTTGGTTTAATACGCCATCCGCGTAGGGGCAACCACAAGGGATTGCCCCTACCATCCGATGATTTTACGGGCAGGATGAATGTCCGGTCCGGCAAGCATTATCGGAGCCGCGACTTCAGTCGCGCATGAGTAATTTACTCGTTCCCACGCAGCTGCTTCACTGGTATTAAATTTTTAGTGAGCGCTAGTTCCCAAGCTCCAGCTTCTTGTCTCGACAAGCTCAAGCCTTTACTTTTCTGCCGGTTTTCTTGGTTGCCGCAATGCTTTCCCGCTCGGCTTTGATCTTTGCCAACAACGCCTCGGCGCTGTTTTCGCCGCTGATCAGTTCGGGGTTTTGTTCGCGCCATTCGGCGGTCAATTCGCCGCGAAAGGCTTTGGCGAGGATGGCTTGGGGCAAGTGGTTGACGCGGGCTTGGGCGTCTTTGACCCGTTGCTCGATTTGGTCGGCGTAGGCGAAGAGTTGTTCGACTCGGCTGACTATTTCGGTTTGTTCTTCAATTGTTGGCAGTTTAATTTCACATGATTTTATATGTCCAGAACCAACATTGCCTTGATTAACACCACCCGTTTCACCAATAAAAAACTGCTGCCTAAATTTTTCTGATCGTAAATACAGAAGAAGAAATTCACCTTTTATTTTTTGTTTAACTGGAATAATCCTACCTACACGTTGATTGACTAAAATTTTTAATTCTTCAGGGACAATACAAACAAACCCATAGTCTCGTTTGAATCTTGTTCCGGTCATCGTTATAAGTAAATCACCCACATCAGCAGCGTAGTTCAAATATTCCTTTGATCTCTCTTTTGAAAGATAAGCGGGACTCGCATCAAGTTTAAGGTAGTCATCCTTAACGTTTGCAAGTTTAATCACTTGATATTCGCCTGATTCTCCGAACCAGTCGCTTTTAAATGCGAATCCATTTTGGAACTGGCATATTGAACCGAGCAACGCAATATTCCAATTTTCACTTTCCCCTCTCCAATCTTCCGTCAGATGCCCACTCACAGCATCGGCAAGAACAGATTGGCGGAAGCGTTTGAGGATTTTGGGGATGGCGTCGAGGCGGGTTTTCAGGGTATCGACCTGCGCCAGCAGTTCGTCCAGTTTGGCGGCGATTTGTTGTTGTTCGGCAAGTGGAGGCAGAACGACTTCGTGTTCTTTGATTAGCCCTTGAGAAATATTGGGCTGCGCCCCACCTTTTCCTTTTGCAATGAAATTGTCTTTTTCATTACACAAAAAATAATAAAGGAATTCGCCTGTTGTTAATTGAACTATGGGTTGTCCAACACCACATGCTTGGTTTGTAGTGGCATCAATTCCTAAAATTGATGTTTTGCCAATTGTTGCACCATACATCGCAATTGCAACCGATCCCTTAAGGAAAAGCTTTGCAGAAGATTTAGAAACGGCTTCTTCTGTAATGAATTCGCTAGTTTTACTTAGTATTTTTACCCCCAAATCTCCAGTTTTTACCCAAGGAACGTTCCCACCATAAAAGCTTGAGTTCTTTCGTGATGGCGTACCTCCAGAACCCCATTCAGCAATTTCACCTAACTTCGTTAAACACCATCCTTCCGGCAGCTCCGTAGGTCGGGTTAGCGCAGCGTAACCCGACGTCTTAGCATCAACGCCGTACTTCGCGCTTTGCTCCTGAATCTGTTGGCTTATACCCTCTGTGACACAAACGCTATCGCTAACCCAACCTACATCAGGCTCATCAATATCCGCCTGGCTCATTGCCCGCTCTCCAGCTTCGCCAACTCATAAAACTCATCCAACTTGGCTTGCAATAAGGCTTTATCCGGCAGGCGGGTTTGGTATTGCGCGACCAATGTCGGCGACAAGCTGCGCGACAGGGCGTACTCCACTACGTCATGATCGCGGTTTTTACACAATAACACGCCTATGCTGGGCGCTTCGTGGGCTTTGCGGTGGTCGCGGTCTAAGGCTTCCAGGTAGAATTCAAGTTGCCCCAGATAGGCGGGTTTAAAGTCGTCTATTTTTAATTCAAACGCTACCAACGCCTGCAACTGGCGATGGAAAAACAGCAAGTCTATCGAAAAATCTTTCTGCCCGACTTGTATGCCGAACTCTTGACCGATAAAACAAAAATCGCGGCCCAATTCGAGTAAAAACTGTTTTAAATGTTTGATCAAACCCTGTTGCAAATCGCGCTCGTGATGCGGTTCCGGCAAATGCAGAAAATCGAACAGATAGCTGTCTTTGAAAATTTGCTCGGCGGCGGGATGCAATTCTCTCAGCAGTGCTGAGACTTTTAACGGGGAGGCAATGGTGCGTTCGAACAAGGCGTTATTAATTTGCTGTTCCAGTTCGCGCTTTGACCAGCGTTGCTCTATGGACAGTTTGAGGTAAAAGCCACGCTCCTCTTTGGTTTTGCATTTGGAGAGTATCAATAGGTTATGAGTCCAAGACAAAACTCTCACCAGTGGCGAGAGTTTTTCATCGCCTTGATAGGTTTCAAAAAACTGCTTCATGCGCCATAAGTTTTGCGCGGAAAAGCCGCGCAAATTGGGTTCTTGCGTAGCCAGCCAATCGGCTAGCTGTTGTACGACATTTTGCCCCCAACCTTGTTCGTCCACTTTACGACTCAGGTATTCGCCAATCTGCCAATACAGCTCCAGCAGTTGCTGGTTGACCGTGCATAACGCCCGTGATTTAGCCTGCTGAATGAGTGTCAGTATCGTCGGAAAGTGTTCGGTATGGGCAGGCAGGTTCATTGCTCCTCCTGCAAAGCCAAAGCATCGCTCAATAATTGCCGCTGCACTTTGGCTTCATCGCCAGAGCCCAATGCCAGCATCAGGCCGTTGAGTTCGCGTAAAGCTTCGGTCAGTTCGCTCATCGCTTCGGCAGCCAGCACATCCGGCTCAGGCAGGCTGGCGGCATCAATACTGTCCTGGTCTTTGAGCCAAGCAATATCCAGCGAGTCGGCTTTTTGGGTTTTGATCCAGTCGCGGGAAAAACTGCGCCAGCGGGATTCCGGTTTCTCACTATCGGAAATTTGTCCGCAGCTTTCGTCACGCGGCGTAACATGGAAACAGTCTTCAAACGGTTGCAAATGCTGGTTGCCGAACGGTGTGCGTTTGCCGAAGCTGGGCATGTTGGTGCGCAGATCGTACACCCAGACCTGTTGGGTGCAGTTTTCGTCCTGATCCGGGTTTTCCTCCGTGCCTTTGCTGAAAAACAGTACATTGGTTTTAACGCCTTGGGCGTAGAAAATGCCGGTGGGCAGTCTGAGTATCGTATGCAGGTTGCATTTGTTCATTAAATCACGACGGATGTCGGTGCCGACTCCGGCTTCGAACAAGACATTATCGGGCAGCACCACGGCGGCTCTGCCGCCGGGTTTCAAACTGCGGTAGACGTGTTGCAGAAACGCCAATTGCTTGTTGCCCGTTTTGTAGGTGAAATCGTCGCGGGTCGGGCCGCCTCCGCCTTTGGCGGTGCCGAACGGCGGATTGGTCAGTATCACGTCGGCTTTGGGCAGTTGTGTGCCGGGTAGGCCTAAGGTATTACCCAGATGCACCACGCCTTCGTCGTCGCCTTCCATGCCGTGTAGCAAACAATTCATCAACGCCAGACGGCGGGTGCCTGGCACCAGTTCCATGCCGACAAAGGCTTTGTTGCGCTGAAAAGTCCGCTCTTTTTCGGGCAGGCTGTAGTAATCGTCGGTATTGCTTTTGATATAGGCATCCGCACTGATCAGAAAACCTGCGGTTCCGGCTGCGGGATCTTGAATCACTTCCCCAGCTTGCGGCTTGATGCAGCGGATAATGCTGTCGATCAACGGGCGCGGGGTAAAGTATTGTCCGGCGCCGGATTTGGTTTCGCTGGCGTTTTTTTCCAGCAAGCCTTCGTATAAATCGCCGAGGCCGTCGCGTTGTGCGCTGAACCAGTCGATGCCGTCCAAGGCTTTTATCAGTTGTTCTAAATGGCGCGGCTCCCTTAAACGGGTTTGGGCATCGGCATAAATCGCTAAAATCAGTGGGTCGGTAATGACGGTTTTTTCGATGGTTTTGGTTTCATCTTTTGGATCTTTAACGATCTCTTTACCCGTTGAGAGAATGAACAGAATGCGTTTGTATTCGTTCAACAGGTTTAAGCCGCTTTTGCCGTTCAAATCTGGCCAACGGCAACCTTCGGGCAGTTTGTGTTTTTCCAATAATCCGGCTTCGGTATTTTCGTATTCCATTTTAATGAACAACAGCAACACCAGTTCGGTGACGTAATCGCTGTAGTTAATGCCGTCGTCGCGCAGTACGTCGCAGAGATTCCAAAGCTTTTGAACAATGTCGTTGTTGGTCATAATCCGTTATTGATTAAGGTAGGGGTTGATTAGACTCACTTGAGTCGGCTCAAAATGGCGGGTGTTACGGGTGGCAACGGTTAGATTATGTTCCAGCGCGGTCGCGGCAATCATTAAGTCGGCGCTGTCATGCCCGAGCTCTCCGCTTAACTGTCCCCAACGGCGGGCAATGCTGACGGATAACGGTAATATGCGCTGTTCGTAGCGGTGTAAAATGGTATCCAACCAGCGTTGCAAGTCCTCAGCAAATTCCGGATTATTACGCCGTTGTTGGATAATGCCGCGTTCAACTTCACCGATAGTAACAACGCTCAGATAAACGTCTAGCGAGTTGATACTATGCAGCCATTTTTCCAGATTCTGATCGCGTTGCTTGCGGCGAATGGCTGACAGAATATCGGTATCCAATAGGTAGGGCATTATTCAAAATCCCTGAGCTGGACGTCCAGACGTTCAAACTCTCCGTCATCGGCAGGCATACTGAGCAGATGGTCAATAAAGGAAGGCGCTTGGGCGGCATCAAAGCGTTGGAATTTTTCAAACTCTTCAATGGACAGCACGACAGCCGAAGGCACGCCACGACGGGTGATTACCTGAGCTTTGCCTTGCTGTGCAGCATCGACTACGGCACTGAATTTATTTTTAGCATCTTGTAATGACCATTGATTTGTTTGCATATCTACCTCTTGAGCTGGCTAGTTGATCTGGCTAGATTATAACAGAGTTTGACTTAAGCGGTGGCTTGCCAGAGATTTTCGCTGAGCGTATCTATTACCTTTTCCAGGCCACCGTCGAGCATTGAATCCAGCCTTTTAGCGCCGCCATCCTGGGCAAAGGCACGGTTGATAAAGTGTTGGTCGATGACGACTTCATGACTCAGTTGTTTGGCAAGACGATCCAGCCATTTGCGTTGTACCGGCGTCCAGTTGTGCAGGGTGTAGATTTTTTGCATCGCATTGGCAACGCGCTGATCAAAAGGCAATAAGGCTTCACCCAAGGCGGCTTGGCGTATGTAGCCGACAATACTGGCGGCGACTTCCTGATGGGTTTGGTTGCGCCAGGCGCTTTGCAGTTTGGCCTCGCTGTAGCCGTGCTCATCCAATAATAAACGCACGTCGCGCAACTGTTCGCGGGTCAGGTCTTTGGGTTTATTGACGATCACGCCCAGCGCCACGGACTGGTTTAGCTGGTTGCGGATAAAGTGGTTAAAGCTGTCCAAATAATCGGCAGGCTTTTCGTTGACGCCGTAGGTTTGGGAGCGCTCTTTAAACTCATCAGTGCCTTCGTATATGATCGGTAAACGGTCTGAACCCAGCAAGTCGTTAACCTCGCCTAATTGCTTGAGTAAACCGCTGTGGCTTAGCACAAAATCAGCGGCTTGTTTGGGGCCAAGACTGTGCAGGTGCTTATGCAATGTGCCGGGTTCTACGCCCCAAAGCGTTTCCAGCTCATCCAGCTTTTGTTTAAGCTGCGGCTTTTTCTCCGCAGTTTTGACCGCTTTACGCAATATCCGCATGACCTTTTGGCTGATCGCATCAAGCACATCATGGGCGTGACAGATTTCTGCCGTGCTACCTGGAGCCGTAAAGCTGTTAGGATCGGTCAATTCTTGTACCAATTGATCCAGAGTGATATTGGGGTCTTTGACCAATGGCTTCATCGCACTGACATCTTGCAGTGCTGCGTAAATATCGACGGGATCAAAGATTTTGAACACGGTTTTACCGATTTCATCGCAGCGGCGGGTAGCGCGGCCCAACATTTGCTCAAAAAGGATACGGGAACGGACGCGGCGTAAAAATACCAGATTGCAGATTTCCGGTACGTCGATACCGGTGGTCAGAAGATCAACTGTAATGGCAATTGAGGGGTATTTTTCGTTTTTATATTGGCGGATAAGTTGCTGCACTTTATCGCTCTGCCCGGTGATCTTACGCACTGCCACTTCATTGTAATCGTCCTCGTAAAGTGCTTTAAACGCTTCATCCAGAAGGCGCTTGACCATGTCGGCGTGTAAGTCGGTTGCGCAGAAGATCATGGTTTTTTCACTGCTGAATGGATCGAGTTCTTGCGCCAACTGGGTGCAAATGACTTGATTAAAGCTTTCCGTGATGACGCGACGGTTAAAGGCTTCGACTTCAAAGCTGAGCTCGTCATCCAGATCAGCCAGCTCTACTTGACCGGTTTTGGTGTTGATTACGCTAACTTGTATGCCTTTATCAAAATGGATGCCGTTTTGACTGAGCAGAGTTTCATAGCGGATCGGCGGTTCATGGTCGATCAGCCAATCATCGGCCACCGCTTCACGGTAACTATAAGTAAATACCGGTTTGCCGAAAATTTCGGTGGTATGTTTGGCCGGTGTCGCGGTCAGCGCGATTTTGGCGGCATCAAAATAATCCAATACCCGGCGATAACTGGATAAGTATTGCGCAACATCGCGTATCGCCAGTTCGCCGTCGGTCATTTCCTGATCCAGCGTGTAACCGCGATGCGCTTCGTCAATAATGATGCAGTCGTAAGCATCGATATTGGGCGGGGTGTCGGATTGGAAAATCCGCTTGACCATTGCTTGTACGGTAGCCACTTGAATGCGAGTTTCTGCCTCGGCCGCCATATCGCCCAGTAAAGCAATATTGTATATTTTAGACAGCGTCTGGTTTTGCTCTAAGGGCGCGTCGTTAAAGAAGTCTATGGCTTGTTCACCCAGCGCAGTGCGATCCACTAAAAACAGAATGCGTTTAAAATGCTCTGTTTTTAAAAACCGATACATTAAGCCGATGATGGTACGAGTTTTTCCAGTGCCGGTAGCCATTGCTAGCAGACAGTTAGATTGATTATTCGCCAATGCGAACTCTACCGCTTGAATCGCATTTTGCTGGTAGTCACGTAGCTTAAGATAAGCAAAACCTTCGTTTTTGAGTGCTTGTTGCGCAGCTAGGCGGCTGCGTTTGAGACTATCCAGCAAACCTTCGGGGCTATGAAAATCATGCAATGGCCTAGCTAAGTTGGCAAGCTCCCGCACATCACGAAACCAGGTGCCGGACTGCTCAGCCAGTTGCTTGACATAGGGCCGGGCATTACATGAATAGACGAATGGAATCTGATAATGGCCTGCTTCGCTGTCAGCCCATGCAATGGTTCTTCCTTCAAGCTGCCAAGCGGGCTGCATGAAGTTGTTTTGTTTAAAGCCGCGTGAATAGCGTTCGGCTTGTTGGATTTTACCTGCGACATTGGTGTTTTCCCGCTTGGCTTCCACGACAGCAATCGGCGTTAAACCGGCAAACAAGACATAGTCGGCGGCTTGATTACCTTGTGTGGGCCATTCGGCTATGGCTTTGTTTTTACCTTTTTCCGGGCGCGCACCTTTTTGATAAGTCAGTTGTTCGGTATCGGCTTCCCAGCCAGCGGAAATAAGTTGCTGATCGATCAGGATACGCGTCAATTCTTCGTTAAGGGAGAATTGAGCGCTGGCTTTTTGGATGCTTGAACTTATTTGCGGCAGAACCTGTTGCCTGTTTTCCAGTTCTGTTTGCATCGATTTAAGACGTGCATCGAAGGCTTTGCGCTCGATATTGAGTTGGTTTTCATGTGCCAATGCGAGTCGCTGAAAGTCGCGAGCTTCTGTATCCATGTGTTCAGCCAGCACCACATATTCTTGTTTTTCGCGGGCGACCAACGCTATCAGTTGTTGATTACTTTCGACCTGTTCATTGGCATCCAACAGTTTCGCTTTGAGCTGTTCAATCTGTGTGTTTAAGTCTCGCAGTTGTTGACTGGGGTCGGTAGGCGCTACAAAGGAGCCGGGCTTGAAAGCGGCGCCTTGTTCACCAAATGCTTGATGAAACCAGATTGCCAGTGATCTCGCCAAACGCAAACCATCCAGGGCCTCTTTGTGTTGGGTTCTGAATTGATGCGTTGCTCGGTTGCCTTCGATGCGCAGGGTATGGAATAGATCACGGATGTTAGGATCGAGACGAATTTCACGATTCAATTTAAACAGCAAATCAGCTTGTGAGGTTTTTTCGTCGAATTCAACACCGCAACGAGCGGCTATATCTTGCGCTAATGCTTCGCCCAATTGGCGCAGCTTAATTAAGGTAGTGTTAGGATCTGCGGAAAATTGTTGTTCGGCGGCAACGGCTAACTGGAAAAATACGGGGTCATGTTCTTTTAAAAAATCGAAATTGCTCTTGTCGTCCATAAATCCCTCAGGGCTTAATAACAGCTCCGTTGTTAACAAATGAGCTCATTTTTTAATCTGGTATAAACGGGTTAGAGCAATTGGTGCTCGGTGTAATTTAAGCCTAACTACAATTATCAGGCCTCTTAATATTAGTGCAATTATGCCATTACGTCATTCAATTGATTGATAGGACCGTAAGATGCGGTGAGTTTGCGAACCGCATCAATCGCGGCAGGTTTGTCGGTTTATTAGCAAGAATTGATTTTTCACCGGGAAAAATCGCTTTGTTTTAATGTGTTTCTAAGCAATAACTGGTTCGGTCTGGCTGTATTTACAGGATTGGTGGCAGAATTGGTTTTGGTGAATAAAGGCGCTTGGCAGGGTTATTACCTTGCTAACGGCTTACCTGTCGTTTTTGCACTCAAGCGAGTCAAATTCTTGCAAGAAAGTTGCGCTTCCTTTATAAATATGACACCCAATTGATTCTAACCAGTATCGTTGTAACAGGCTTTAACGTGGACTTCAACATAAAAGACCGCAAATTGAATTCACCCCGGCTCGTATAAAATACCTTTGTATTTTCTTTAGCATTGTTAGTAATATCATTTACCTTTAGATATTTTGTATCGAAACATTCTAGCTAAGCATTGAGGAATAATCATGACCACCATAGCAGACCCGATCATCGGCAGTTGGTACAAGGACGTAGAAAATAACCTGAAATTTAAAGTTATCGCTATTGACGACAGTGAAGATTCCATTGAAGTTCAATATCTTAACGGCGATATTGGCGAATACGATCACGACAGTTGGTATACCTCAACCTTCGACTATATCGAAGATCCCGAAGACTGGAGCGCGCCTTTTGACGATATGGAAACCGATGATCTGGGCTATACCGACCCCGACGAACACAGACCTAATCCTGAAGACATGGATATTGAAGATTATCTGGATTAATTAGGAAACAGCATATGAAAATGAGTCCTCAGGAATTTCTGGACTGGAAAACAAAACGCATTACCTTGTTGGCAATGTCCGGCGCGGGAAAAACCACGTTGGCGAATAAGCTGCCCAAAGCCAAATGGTTTCACTATTCGGGCGATTACCGGATCGGCACAAAATATCTGGAAGAGCCTATCCTGGATAATATTAAGCGTCAGGCCATGCGAGTTCCGTTTTTGCGGGAGTTGTTGCTTTCGGACTCTATCCATATCAGCAACAAGATAACCGTTGATAATCTGGCTCCGGTTTCCAGCTTTCTCGGCAAGCTCGGTAATCCCGATTTGGGCGGCTTGTCTTTACAGGAATTCAAGCGCCGCCAAAAGCTGCATCATCAGGCTGAGATTGCGGCGATGAACGATGTGCCGGAGTTTATTTATAAAGCGGTGGATATTTACGGCTACGAGCATTTCGTCAACGATGCGGGCGGGAGCGTTTGCGAGCTGGACAGCCCCGAGGTGCTGGAGACGCTGGCGGAGAACACGCTGATTGTTTATATCAAAATACCGCCGGCGTTGGAGCAAACCATTATTGAGCGCGCTAAATCCGATCCCAAGCCGCTGTATTACCGGGAAGCGTTTCTTGATGAAAAACTGGCTGAGTTCATGCAGCTTAAAAATTACGCTTCCACGGATGTTATGCAACCGGATGATTTTGTTTCCTGGGTTTTTCCCGAGCTCTTCAAATCCCGATTGCCCCGCTATCAAGCTATCGCCGATCAATACGGCTATACGGTCGATGCAAATGATGTGTCCACCGTTAAAGGCGAAGATGACTTTATCCGGTTGATCGCCGATGCGCTGGCTTCTCAGCAATGATATGGACGGAGTTCGGTTATGCCTTTAGTTGCTTATACTGATTTGCCCACCTTTCAACGTCTTCGTGAAGAAGGGGAGGAAATATTAGACCCTGAACGCGCCAGTAATCAGGATATACGGGAAATGCATGTCGGGCTGCTTAATATGATGCCCGATGCCGCACTGGAAGCGACGGAAAGACAGTTTTTCCGCTTGGTGGGCGCATGCAATCAAATCGTTCAATTCCATGTGCATCCTTTTACTATTGAAGGGCTGAAAAGAAGCCCGGAAGCGCAAGCCCATATCGCTAAATATTACGAGTCCTTTGAGCAAATCAAACGGGACGGACTGGATGCGCTGATTATCAGCGGCGCTAATGTCAGCCATCCCCGATTGCCCGAAGAAGATTTCTGGCAACCGCTGAGCGAGGTTTTTTTCTGGGCTAAGGAAAATGTCACTTCGATACTGTGTTCGTGTCTTGCTACCCATGCCCTCATTCAATACTGTTACGGCATTGAACGCACCCGTTTGCCGGCTAAACGCTGGGGGGTGTTTTCGCATAAGTTAACCGACCGCAGCCATCCGTTGGTCGCAGAAATCAACACCCGTTTCGATGTGCCTCATTCCCGTTTTAATGAAATATTTCAAAGCGACATGGAGCTGCACGGACTCAAGGTTTTGGCGGTTAGCAAAGAAGCCGGGGTGCATCTTGCGGTCAGCCCGGATGGGTTTCGCATTGTGTTTTTTCAGGGACATCCTGAATATGACGACATCAGCCTGTTGAAAGAATACAAGCGTGAAATCCTGCGCTTTTATCGTGCCGAACGGGACGACTATCCGCCGTTCCCCGAACATTATTTTAACGATGTCGTCCAGCCGATTTTGGTCGATTATGAACAGCAGGTCAGATCAGCCAAACAGAGCGGACAGCGGCTTGCGGAGTTTCCGGAAAGCCTGGTTCTGGAGCATATCGACAATACCTGGAGCGACACTGCAAAAGCGGTATTCAATAACTGGTTGGGCAAGATATATCAACTGACTCATCAGGAGCGAGGTTTGCCTTTTATGGATGGCGTAGACCCCAATAATCCGTTAGGTTTATAGATGCATAAAGCGTTTTTGCAGCAAGCCGTCGATTTGGCGGTGGAAAATGCCAAGTCAGGGCAGGGCGGTCCTTACGGTGCGATTATCGTAAAGGATAATCGGCTGATTGCCGCCAGCGGCAACAAGGTCACCAGCACTATCGATCCTACCGCCCATGCGGAAGTGATGGCTATACGCTTGGCTTGCAAAGAGCTGAACGATTTCCAGTTGCAGGGCTGTATCCTCTATTCCAGCTGCGAGCCCTGTCCGATGTGCCTGGGAGCAATCTATTGGGCGAGACTGGCAAAAGTTTATTTTGCCTGTAGTCGGCATGATGCCGCTGCCGCCAACTTTGACGACAGCTTTATTTACGACGAGATTTCCGTGTTGCCGCATCAGCGCCGCATCGCCATGCTGCACTTAAGCCTGCCGGATGCGATGCAGCCGTTTAATATCTGGGCTGAAAAAATCGATAAGGTGCTTTATTAGAAAAGCGGACAAAGGGTGAAAGGCGAAGAATGATCCTCGGTAGCGTAGGATTTTTCGCCTTTCGCCTTTTACCACTGTCATTTATCCGCGATTTTAATCAGCCAGCCATTGTTATCGTAACATCCCAAGTCTGCTTTGGCGGTGACATTGATCCTGACATATTGACCATTGAAAGCCGCGGGTAACTTTGCTTTAACCCGGTGAAAGCTGCTGTTGCTTTCAACGGTGTATTCGAGATTTTGATTTTTGGCGGTCAACTTGATCGAATCCGGTTTGGCCCAGGGCGAAATCATGAAAGAAAGCGTCGATTCAGGCGGAACTTCGGTTTTTTCAGGTTCTTTGTAAACGGGAAGGTTGAACTCTCTAAATTGGGGTTTTTTACAAATCTCGTCGGTCTTGCCGGGATCATAAGCCATTGTTGTGCTGGTAAATAATACCGTTGCAATAAACAGTATAGGGTTAAACAGTGTTGTTGCTTTCATATCCGCTCCTCGAAAAGACGTTGTGTTGTCATTGGCAGTTTCGGTTGATTCCTGTATTTAACAGGGAACTGCGCTAATTATTTTTTTACGTGCCAAAGCTTATTTAATCTTAATTATCTGCGCCATCGGCAGCCCATTTTTCTCACTGCCGAGTCGTTACAAATACGCAGTTATATCCTTCAGACAAAACCGATGATGTCTTGTACAATATCGGAAGTTTAAATTTTAGCAAGAGAACACCACATTGAGCGAACAAAATCAAGAAGGCTTGAATTATAAAAGCGCCGGCGTTGACATCGAAGCCGGTAATGCATTGGTCGAGCGCATCAAACCTATTGCGGCCAGAACACGGACCGCAGGGGTTATGGCAGGTTTAGGCGGTTTCGGGTCGATGTTTGAATTGCCGTTGGATCGTTACCGGCAGCCGATTCTGGTTTCCGGTACCGATGGCGTAGGCACCAAGCTGAAGCTGGCCAATGAGCTGAATATTCATGACACCATCGGCATCGATCTGGTTGCGATGTGCGTCAACGATATTATCGTTCAAGGCGCAGAGCCCTTGTTCTTTCTTGATTATTTTGCGACCGGCAAGTTGGATGTGGATACCGCCGCAGCGGTCGTAGACGGCATCGGTAAAGGTTGCGAGCTGGCCGGCGCGGCGCTGGTTGGCGGCGAAACCGCGGAAATGCCAGGCATGTATGCGGACGGCGAGTATGATCTGGCCGGGTTTTGCGTCGGTATTGTCGAAAAAAGCAAAGTGCTCGACGGCAGCAAAGTCCAAGTCGGCGACAAGCTGATCGGTATCGCGTCGTCAGGCCCGCATTCCAACGGCTATTCGTTAATCCGGAAAATCATTACGCACAGCAATGTTGCGCTCACCGATTCGTTTAATGGCAAAACCTTGGGCGCGGCCTTGCTGGAACCGACCCGAATCTACGTTAAATCGTTGCTGGCGCTGCTGGATAAAGTGCCGGTGCATGCGTTTGCGCATATTACCGGCGGCGGCTTGACCGAGAACTTGCCGCGCGTTCTTCCGCAAGGCACTCAGGCCAACATTGAGCTTGCTTGCTGGGAGTTTCCGGCCATCTTCAAGTGGTTGCAGGAAAAGGGTAATGTCTCTCAAGCAGATATGCTGATCACCTTTAATTGCGGCATCGGCATGATAGTTTGCGTTGCCGCCGAAGATGAGCGTGCGACGCTGCAAGCCCTCAGCCAACTGGGCGAGAATGCTTTTACTATCGGCGAGCTGGTTAAGTCTGACGGCAAGCCGGAAGTTAAATATCTGTAAACTTGCTTTAACTGTTCTCACTTAAGGCATATCACCACGAAGACACGAAGATCACGAAGTTTTATGTTTCATTCTTCGTGATCTTCGTGTCTTCGTGGTAAAAAATTAATTAATTCCTTGCTCCTGTAACAACAGTTATGTATGCCGGAATAAGGCCATCCAAGCGCGTAGCGCGAGGTGGCGATTCCGGCGAATTTAGATGCTGTTTGCCGGAAACACCAGCTCTCGCTACCGCTCGAACCGGCTTATTCCGGCCTACTCGGGTTGCTTCTAATGGGTTTAAATTTGTTATCCGCGGTCATCACAATCATCTGCGTTCCATTGTCTTAGCGTTACTCAAATCCCTGTTCCCGTAACAACAGGGCAAACGCTTCAGCCGGTACCGGCGGACTTTTGATATAACCTTGGTACGAATCGCAGTTTTTTTCCCGCAAGAACGCCAGTTGCTCAGGCGTTTCCACGCCTTCCGCCAGTACTTTAAAGCCCAGAATATGCCCCATGGCGATAATGGTCGCGGCAATTTCCATATCGTCTTGCAAGTTAGGAATATCGTCGATAAAGCTTTTGTCGATTTTTAACACATCCAACGGAAAGTGCTTGAGATAAGCCAGCGACGAAAAGCCGGTGCCGAAGTCGTCAATGGCAAGTCGGATGCCCTGCGAACGTAACTTGTTCAGCAGTTCCATGACGTGCTCCTGATTTTCCATCAGACCGCTTTCAGTCATTTCCAACTCCAGACATTCGGCCGGAAATCCTGTTTCATTCAGCGCCGCAGCAACTAAAGCGCTAATGTCGCCGCGACGGAACTGCTGGGGGGAAACGTTGACCGCCAAGGTGAGCGGAGGCAAGCCCGCATCCAGCCAACGGCGGCCTTGTCGACAGGTTTCCCGCAGCACCCATGCGCCAATTTCCAGGATCAGTCCGGTTTCTTCGGCGATCGGGATAAAGCGTAGCGGCGGAATCAGTCCTTCGGTCGGGTCTTGCCAGCGTAATAACGCTTCGGCGCCGACTATGCGGCCGCTGGCAATATCCACCTGCGGTTGGTAGAAAATCCGCAACTCCCCTTGCTCGATGGCCCGGCGCAGCCGCGTTTCCAATGCAATCCGCTCGCGGGCGGCGATGGTCTGGTCTTCGGAAAAATAGGCATAACAGCCGCGGCCTTGATCCTTGGCTTGATACAGGGCGGCATCGGCGTGATCCATGAGTATTTCATAACTCGCGCCGTGTTCCGGATACAGGCTGATGCCGATGCTGGCGCCAATCTGCACATCGTTGCTTTGGATTAGCTGAAACGGTTTGCTCAAAACGAAAATAATTTCCGCCGCCACCCGCGCGGCATCTTCGGCATGGGCAATATCTTCCAGCAACACCACAAACTCATCGCCGCCCAGACGCGCCACCATGTCCACGTCACGCAACCTGGCCGAGATGCGCACGGCGACCTGTTGCAGCAACTCGTCGCCGGCTAAATGCCCCAGGCTGTCGTTGACCGCTTTAAAACGATCAAGGTCGAGCATCAGTAATGCCAGACGCTTGCCGTCGCGTCGTTCTATTTCGATGCTGTGTTTAAGCCGTTCCTGCAACAGTCGACGATTAGGCAGTTGGGTGAGCGGATCATAAAAGGCCAGTTGTTTGATTTCCTCCTCGGCGGCTTTGCGCGAGGTAATGTCGGAGAAGGAAGCGACATAATGATTGACGTGTTCGCTTTTTTCATCAGGCTCCTTTACCGCAGTGATAATAAGCCATTCGGGGAACATCTCGCCGTTTTTGCGCCGATTCCATATTTCGCCCTGCCAAGCGTCGGTGCGATTGATGCTCTCCCACATTGCATTATAAAAAGCTTTGTCATGCAGTCCCGAGCTGAGTAAATTGGGCGTTTTGCCAACGACTTCCTCGGCGCTGTAACCGGTGATCAGGGTAAAGGCCTGATTGACTTTGAGGATGACATTATTGGCATCGGTGACCAACATGGCATCTTGCAGTTCAAAAGCGGTGGCGGCGATACGCAGTTCCACTTCAGTCTGCTTGTGCTTGGTGATGTCGGTAATGAAGCCGTGCCACAGCACCGAACCGTCCGCCTGCCGCTGCGGTAACGCATTGCCAAACAGCCAGCATACGGGGGCGTCGTCAAACTTCAAGCGATATTCCTGACGCCAGGGCGTTAAGTCCCGCGCCGAGACCTTAAAAGAAGTCTTGAAGTTTTCCAGGTCATCAGGATGCAAGGCTTCAAGCACCTTGGCCGCATCTTCGCTGACCTCCTCCGGGCTAACCCGATAGAGGCTACGAATGGCTTCGTTGGCGTAAGGAATCCGGGAGCTGCCGTCAGGAAACAGCTGAAACTGAAACACCAGCCCAGGCACCTGGCTGGCGATTTTCTGGAGACGGTCCAAGGCATCCTGGCTGGCCTGCTCGGCCTTCTGGCGCTCAATGACTTCCTTGGCCAGCTGCAGGGTGCGTGAAGACAGCGCATCGAACATGGACAGCATGGTTTCGATCAGCACCTTCATTGCCCCGCTCATTTCCTGATCGGCTTGCTTCTTGGCTTGGTTTAACGATACGCCCGACTGTACGGCCAGCACAACCTTGGCCATGCGCATGTCGGTATCCAGGATATGAAAGGCCAGCCATTGGGTCAGAAAGGTGAGAATCTCCTCAATCACTTCATCCAACGGCCTGGCGGTTTTTCCGGCCATTATCCTGTTGACTGTAGTCAGAAAGCGCCTGTGATCGTCTTTATGCTTTGTTTCCCAGGCATCTTCCGGGAAGAATGAATGCCATATGCGTTCTTCCGCCTGAAAATGGTAAATAGCGTATTCCGCCAAGTCATTGAAAACATTGTTCAAGGTGGGTATATCGGATTGATAGGCCAGATGTCCGGCCAGTACATTCAACAGTTCGACCAGCTTTTGGTGCTGTTCGTCAATCAGCGGCACTCCAACTTCGAAATTTTTATTCCATGGAAAAACTTCAACTGAATACATAGTGCTCTCGTCTAACCTAAAGACTTGGTTAGGACTTTTGTTGTAGGGATTGGAAATATTGTACCCTTATAAAGCATTTTAATGAGTATGGTTTTAAGGGCTATGCGCTTTTAAAGACAATCGGGCTGGGCGCATAGATGCACATTGCCGTATAGCTTTGTTTTCTGACGCGATTGAGTTTAATGATAAAATAGAAAATATAAATAACAGCGTATTTTATCGCCCGGAAAAAGCGTTGGGCGATAGCCCAACTAAAAGTTATCTCAGTCATCACAACAGCGGAAACTCAGAGCCATGAACACCCATCCAGTCGATGCAACATCTTCCGACATCTTTTCCTCGACCTTTTTACTTGGCAATGTCGGCGCGCCGTTCGTTATCGGGCTGGCGGTCGGTTATTTCGCCAAGAAAATGTTGCGTACGGCGTTATTCCTGTGCGGGGCGGCCATCGTGTTGCTGTTTGTTGCGGAATATTACGACATCATCGATATAACCGATGAAAAGCTGCAACATGCCGCCAGCGCCGCCACGGAAGTGGCAAAAAGTTCCGGCGGGTTTCTGGTCGATCGCCTGACCAGTATTACCAGCAAGGGCGCCAGCGGAGTCGGCGGTTTTTTTGTCGGGTTCAAACTAGGCTGATTTTCCTGAAGCACTCATCATGATGACTCCCACCACATTATTTAAATGCCTGTCCGATGAAACCCGCTTGCGCTGCGTGGTTTTGCTGCATAAAGAAGGCAGGCTCTGCGTTTGCGAATTAACCCATGCGCTGGATTTATTGCAGCCCAAAATCTCACGCCACCTCGCGCAATTGCGACAAAGCAACCTGTTGCTGGACAGCCGGGAAGGGCAGTGGGTGTATTATCAAATTAACCCTGAATTACCGGCCTGGGTTTTTGAGATTCTGGACATTACCGTCAAACAGTTTGCCGTCAATGCCAGGCAGCAAAAAGACAGCGGCCGGTTGCAGGCCATGGACGGTCGTCCCGAGATGACGAAATATTGCGGCTGAGTTTTTTTGCTTTATAATATTCGTTTATTCGAATATATAAATGTTAGGGGAAAGCCATGTTGAAGATTTTGATTTTGTGTACCGGAAATTCTTGTCGGAGCGTGTTAGGCGAGGCGCTTATTAATCATCTGGGCAAAGGCCGGTTTCAGGCTTTTTCAGCCGGCAGTCATCCGACCGGCAAGGTAAACGCCAATGCGCTGGCGACATTGGCGCGTCACGGCATCTCAACCGAAGGATTTTCCAGTCAATCCTGGGATGAATTCGACGATAAAGACATCGATATTGCCATTACCGTTTGCGACAGCGCGGCCGGGGAAGTCTGCCCCGTCTATCTTAATAATGTGGTCCGGGCGCATTGGGGCTTGCCCGACCCGGCTCATGTCACCGGCAGCGCTGAAGTGATTGAGGCGGCTTTCGAGGCGACCTACGCAGCCTTGGAAAAGCGGATACATCAGCTATTGGCGCTGCCGGTTGAGACACTATCCAAGCCGGAATTGACCGAGGCGTTGAACAAGATCGGCGCAGAAACCCTTTAAGGCTGCTTCCAGCCAAGATCATCCTACTGTTACGCATTGTTTCTCACCACGAAGACACGAAGAACACGAAGAAAAAATATAGGCTTCGTGCCTTCGTGGTGAATAAAAGAATCGGATATACAGGGTCTATTTTTTACTGACATTCCCCCAACTATTGGGAAGAGACAACCATGAATACACAATTCGACCACGCGCCAAAGCGATTGGGCTTCGTAGAGCGGTTTCTGACGCTATGGATATTTACGGCTATGGCGGGCGGAATCGCGCTGGGCTATTTCATGCCCAGTTTCACCCAATGGCTGACCCGCTTCCAGGTGGGGACTACTTCCATGCCCATCGCTATCGGCCTGATCCTGATGATGTACCCGCCGTTGGCCAAGGTGCGCTACGAGGAATTACCCCAGGTTTTCAAAAATACCAAGGTTCTGTTGCTGTCGCTGATCCAGAACTGGATTATCGGCCCGGTGCTGATGTTTACGCTGGCCATCATCTTTCTTCGGGACTACCCGGAATATATGGTCGGCCTGATTATCATCGGACTGGCTCGCTGCATCGCCATGGTGCTGGTCTGGAACGAGTTAGGCGAGGGCGATAGCGAATACTGCGCAGGCTTGGTAGCGTTCAACTCCATCTTCCAGATGCTGTTCTTTTCCGTTTATGCCTATGTTTTCGTCACCGTCCTGCCGGACTGGCTAGGCATCGCTTCCGGTCTTGAAGTTCAGGTGACCATGATCCAGGTCGCCAAAAGCGTACTGATTTATCTGGGCATTCCCTTTTTCGGCGGCATGTTCACGCGTTTTTTCCTGGTGCGACGCAAGGGCTTGCAGTGGTATGAGGAAACGTTCATGCCCAAAATCAGCCCTATTACCCTGATTGCGCTGCTGTTCACGATTCTGGTCATGTTCTCTCTCAAGGGCGAATATATCGTGCAACTACCGATGGATGTGGCGCGCATCGCCGTACCGTTGATCATTTACTTCCTGATCATGTTTCTGGTCACCTTTTATATGTCGGCCAAGGCTGGCGCAGGCTATCGCATCAGCGCGACGCTGTCGTTTACCGCCGCCGGCAATAATTTCGAATTGGCCATCGCGGTCGCCGTAGCGGTTTTCGGGCTGCAATCCGGGCAAGCGTTTGCCGCCGTCATCGGGCCGTTAGTCGAAGTCCCGGTATTGATCGGACTGGTCAAGGTGGCGCTTTACTTCAGGCAAAAATTCTTTTCGCCTTCGGAGGCGATTAGTGGTGAAATTCCGGAGTAGACGCCCGGATGATGTCTGTCCATGCGCCCTTTAAGCCCATTTCCATGAAAGAACTTACTTAAGTTACGCATTTTTCTCACCACGAAGACACGAAGAACGCGAAGAAAAAACATAAACTTCGTGTCTTCGTGTCTTCGTGGTAAATAAGAGGGGCAAATGTTTTTTATTTTGGTTACTTACGATTCATGCAGGCAAAAAAAATGCGGCTGATTAGGCCGCATTAGAGAAGGATATAAAACTCTGAATTCCGAGGAGGAAGTTTGCATCTCAAGAGTTGCATGTATATTAGTAAAAATACCTAGATAATGGAATGTGACATATTGTCGCGTGTCAGAATGTCGCAAAGGTTTGGGCGGAACAAACCCTTCATGTTTTTCGATGTACTCAGAAGCCGTCAAGTCCTGGAAAACGGCAACATACACTTCAGAGTGTGCCAATTGTGATCATTCCCACGACGGAGCGAGGGAATGGTAATATGACTAATTTGGCGACTCGGCCCAAGCCAACAAAATCTGCACTCAGTCGACGGAGATTATTCGCCTTGTTTCCCTGCAACTGAATACAGTCTGCAATCAATCGATAGAAAATAAAATGTACTCATTAAACCGCTTGATCCTCATCGATTCATACAAACCCGGTGAATTGGTGGAAGTTCGCCTGGATGGACATACCAATCTTAACGGCGTTAATGGCGCCGGTAAAACCACATTATTGCGCTTAGTGCCGCTGTTTTTCGGCGAACGACCAGGGCGGTTAGTACCGAAAAGCCGGGTTACCGACAGCTTCGCCAAGCATTACCTGCCTAACGAGTCTTCTTATATTATTTTTGAATATCAGCGACATGAGCAAACCTGTATGGCGCTGATGTATGCCTCCCCCAATGAAGAAGGGCTGTGTTACCGCTTTGTCGATAAGGGATTCGATAAGGACGACTTTATTGAAACCCACCGGGATGGATCGCATTATCCGGTTTCTTGCCGGGGCCTGCGCACGCATTTTCTTAAGCGGCATATTAATTGTAGCGACCAGATTACCGCCTGCAGCGATTACCGCACGGTGATCCAGAATTTACCGCACAAGAAAGGCCAGGAATTACGCCAATTGGTCGCGCGCTACAGTTTCTGTAACGGCAGTGCCGGGCATAGGCTGAAAGATATAGAAAAAATCGTTACCGGAATGTTTATGCGTTCCACCGATTTTGCCGACTTGCGCGAAATGCTGGTGAACTGCATTGATGAAAACCGCGATTCCCTGGCTTTGGAATTGAAAATGGAAACGCTGGATGATTGGTATAAGGAATACCGCGCCTATCAGGAAACCGAATTGGAGCGGGACAAAATAGAGCGGCTCAACCGGTTGGAAAGTGAGTTGCTTCACAGTGAGCGAAGCTTGGGCGAACTTCAATATCGCTTGCAGCGTTTGCGCAATCAAAACGAACAAGACCTGCAACAAGAGCAGGATGCCGGGAACGCGTGCAATAAGCAATTGGAGCAGCTCAAAAAAGACTGGGAAGCTCGGGAGCAGACGCTTGCAACCGAGTTAGCGGCTATCAGGGCCGATTTGGCGCAGACGCAGCGACAACAAAAATCGTTGGAGGATGAAAAAGCCGACTGGGAAAAACAGGACGTACAGGGTAAAAAACAGTTGGTTGTCCGCCTTACGCAAATAAAGAATAGCCTGGATAGAGAGCGGGATAATCATAAGCAGTTGATGTCAGATGTGCAGGACATCGAAGCCGAGTTTAAGCGCTTGAAAGCGGAAAAAGAACGTTCTTTTGCTGAGCAACAGCATGGCTATGAAATCGGCATAAAAGACATACAAAATAAAGCGGCTGAAAGTAAGTCCGTTGCTAATAAAGATGTTGAGCAGCAAAAAGAATCGCTTAGGCTGGAAAATCAAAAGCAACAAAATAATCTGCATGCTGAGCAATTAAAATTGCAGGGCGAGTTGGGCGCGTTGAACAGCCAGATTGCCCAAATTCAACCGGATCCCGCCTTGATTGAAAACAGGGAAGCCAAGTTGGAGCTGCTTCATGCCATTCAGCAGCAAAAGGAGGAGGCGGGAAAGACGGTTAAAGCAATTGAAGCGGAATCCAAGAAAAATCAGGCGCAGATCGATACAGTTGTTAGCGAAAAGCGTAAACAGGATGGAGATAAACAGCGCATACAGCATGCGAGCGAACAACTGCAAAAACAACTGGATGCCAACCCGGACACCTTGCTGGGCTTTTTGCGCGAACATCAGCCGGATTGGATAAGCAACATAGCCAAAGTGATTAACCCGGAGTTGTTGTTAAGAGACGATTTGGAGCCGGCATCACAGGCATTGGAGCAGAGCTTTTATGGCCTGAGCTTGAACCTGGATAATTTGCAGGCCGACCATACCGCCGATGAAGAACAAATCCGCGCACTGCTGAGCGATGCCCGGAATCAATTAAGCCAACTGAAAGCCGCCGAGGCAAACAGCGATGAACAGTTGCAGGCGTTAAAAAAGATCGCATCCGGCCTGGAAAAACAAGGCAAAGACGCTGCTTTTAGCGCCGGTCAATTGCAAACGCAGTTAAATGGACTCAACGAAGAATTAAACTCGTTAAAACAGCAAATTGAACGTAGCAAGAAGGAGCGCAAGGCCAAACTGGAGCAGGAAAAAGCCAATCTGGACGAGCAAATCAAGTTAAGCAATAGTCGCCTGCAAGCGTTCAAACAACAGCTGGAAACTGAAATACAGCGATTAAACCAGGAACTGGCTGCCAAAACCCGGCAGATCACCGAGGAGGCGTTGTTACAAGTCGAGCAAATGCAGCAGCTAATTAGTAACGTCAATCAACAAAAAGACAGCGAGTTGGCGCAATTGGAGCGGCAACGGATTCAGAGCTTGCAGGACAGAAAAGTCGATACCGCCACCTTAAAGGATCTTGAAACCAACATCGGCCAATTGGCAGATGAACTAAAAGCCGCAGAACAGGCGGAACAACTGGTTAAGGAATATCAACGCTGGCTGGATAAAGACTGGTCTTTATATGACAGCCAGGTGGTTAAAGCCAGGGAAACGGAGGCTGAACTTAAGCAGCAACAAGCGCGATACGAGACGGAAACAGCAGACATGCAGCAAAGGCGCGCCGCCTTAAAAAAGGAACTGGAGCAAATAGCCGCCAAGCTGCAAAGGCTTGATAAGGAGATCAAAGCCATTAATAACCTGCTGGCTGAATTAGCCGCTTATGTAAAGCGCATCCCGGAACCCGTCAGTTTTGATAATGCCCACACTTTATCGTTGCTGCAGACCGATTGCCGCAAGTTAACCGAGCAACACAAGACGCTACGCAAGGATTTAGCTGGTCTGATCCGTCATTTGAAACAGGTGCTGGCGCGTTTTCCAGACACACATCCGGGCCGCTATTATGCGCGTGTCGAAGATGAATTAGGCTTTGATAGCGATGAAATGGCCTGGCTGAGTCGAATTCAGGCTTGGTATGCGACAGAATCCGGTTCTGCCAGAAGTTGGTTAATGAGTCAGGCAAAACTTTTTGGCTACGCGATCAAAAATTATCAGCAGGCATTGGAGTGTTTTGACCGCGGCATCGATTCCTTGTCGCGTCGCTTGGCGGCGCATATCGACGGCAATATCCGTTTTGAGAAAATTGAGCGCATCGAAGGGCGGTTAACGTCCAAGGTCGCGACACTGGGTTACTGGGAGCAAATAGTCAGCTTCACCAAAAATTACGATGACTGGAGTCGCACTAATGACGAACAGTTGCCGTCCTCCGAATTTGCCGACATCGTCAGACTGGTGTCCGAACAATTGAAAGGTAAAGGCCGGGTAGAAATGAAGCTGGTTAATTTGCTGGAGCTGGAAATCATCGTGACCGAAAACGGTCGCAGCAAACGGGCGACCCATGCCGAGGAATTGCGGCAGATTTCCAGTCATGGCTTATCGTACCTGATTTTATGCGTATTTTTTATTGCGCTGGTGAACATGATTCGTAAGGAGCAGCCTTTGAATATTATCTGGCCGATGGATGAACTCAAGGAATTACATCAAATGAACATTGAAGTGCTGGTGGAAATGCTGACTAAAAACCGGATTACCTTATTCTCGGCTTTTCCCGATCCCGATCCCGAAGTTTTAAGGCTGTTTAAAAACCGTTATCAGGTATTCGGCTATCGGGAGCTGATCGAAATGGACGTGGACGAGGATTATTTATCAGCACTTGGACCTCTGATAACGGCGGATGAACATGTTTGATCAATTATTAAAACGTTTGCTGCAAGGCGAGTTTATTTGCGAAGTCAGTGATGAAGCCGGTTTTCGTTATTTGCAAGACCCTGAAAATGCGGCGCAGGTGGATGCGTTTTTAACCCGCCTTGATTATCGCTTGTCCAGTACCCAGAACCGGCTGGCCTTTTTTGCGGCTTACCGGACGATAGACGGCAGCGCACGTAGCGACATCCGTAAAGTTTTTTATCAATTTCGCATCGAGTTGCAGCCGGTGGTTGAGTGGCTGGATATGATGATGTCCTGCTTAAACCAGGATACCGCGTTATCGCCCGGCGACACGCTGAGTTTTTCCGGTTTGTTGCAAGTCATCGAACACAATCAGGCCTTGGCTGATCGTTTGCAGACTTTTGCAAAATTCAAGGACTTTACCAGCGGCGATGATTCGGTAAAAGGGCGGCTGGAGAAGCTGTTAACGACCCTGCAAAAATGGAATTACCTGAATTTAGCCAATCGCGACACGCTGATTTACCAAGTTACCGGCAAGCTGGATTATTTTTATCAGGCCTTGCAGTTTATTCAGGAGCACGAACAAATCCCGGTCGAGCAAGGCGAAACCGATACGATTCAGGAGAGTTTGTTTTGAGCCAGTCGCAACAGGGCTTGGAGCGCTTACTGAGAACATTAGCCGGCCATAGCGAGTTGATTGCCGAGGCTTATTTTACCGGCGTGGTCTACAAGGACAATCAAAACCAGCGCGCGCTAAACCAGCTAAAGCAATTGAAGGTGCTGGTTAATCATGACGCGGAGGGTTACCGTATCGCCGGGCGATTGACTCAGTTTTTAGACAGCGCCTTGAGCAGCGACCGGGTTCGGCGACTGGATACCGATCTGGCCGACTGGATTGATACGCTGAAGCTGCAAATCAGCCTGTATCAGGATGCCGAAGTTGAAAACCGGGCAGGCGATTGCGACAATTATTTTGCCGAAATTGAGCGGCTGGTTTTCGATTTGTCCGACACCCTGGAAGAAAACACCCGCTATTTATCGATGCTGGTTAACAGCCGTTTCGCCAATGTGCGCACCCTGGCGGAAAAACAAAAACAGAATACCTTTTATATTTCCAGGCTGGAAAAGTTGGTGAATGCCATCACCGCGCTGCAACCTGAATCTTTATTGGAAATGGTTGAAGATCAGCCGCTTATTTACGACTTACTGGATCATCAGCTGATTCGTAAATTACCTATCTACCAACAGCGTTTGCAGGATATTCTCGACAAGTTAAAAGTCTTTTTATTTGAGCTCAGGCAAATAGAGGCTAGAGCGCAATTAGTGCAAGGCTTTGCCTTTTTTCTACAGCAAAACCAGAATTATCAACCGCAGGACTGGAGCGAGCGCGACAGCATTCCCGAGCACTGGAACCAGATCAAGCCTTTGGCATTGTTTGCCTATGCCGATCCGCTGGATCATGCATTGGAAGAAGACTTAATCGAGATTGCGCAAAAAATCCGTATCGATACGGAAGTCATGTTGGCAAAACAAAAACAGCGCTCGTTAAGCGCGGTGTCTTTAAGCCCGCAAGACAAAACAACCTTGGACTTGCCGCTGTATCGAAAACAATTAAGAGTGTATTTCGACAGGGTGCTGAGAAATGAGGGGCAGTCCATTTCAGCCGTGGCTTTTCAACAGGCTTTCGTGGATGACATCGAACCTTCAATCTGGTTGAGTTGCGTGCTGAATGAATGGTTAAGGCGGCAGCAACGCAATAAACGCTTGCAGATGGAATTGATTCAGGCCGATGTCGGTCGGCATTTTTCCGGTAACAAAAAGGTGAGGGATATTGTTCTTCAGTTTCGGAGCGCTGACAATTGAACAAGCAATTGTTAAAGGTTATAGAGGGCGCGATTAGGAACAACAAAGAGATATTTCCGCTTAATCAGAGCTGGGAATATCTGCATCGGCAATACAATATCGGTCAAACGCAAGGCAATAAGCTGAAAATCACGCAGCAGGATAAGGATGACTTGATTGCGGTGGTTAAACATGAAGACGGCATCGATCTTGAGCAAATCTCGGTTGCCGATTTTGCGGCAATGAATCGCGAAGCGGCTTTAGCTTTTGCGTCGGATGAGAAAATAGCCGGGCAGTCCGTTAAAAAAGACCGGTTGGCGATTAAAGCGTTAAGCGGTAGGGCGTTGAAAATCAACGGGCTATCGTATTCATTGCCGGGCAGCGGTTATCTGGATATGGCGTTGGCGGATATAACCGGCACCGCGCATAACTGCATCCTGCTGATTGAAAACTATCGCTGTTTTGATCGCCTGGAAAACATGCAGCTGAATTTACCGGCTCGATATGCCGATCCATTGGTGCTATATCGAGGCGATAACGACTACAGTGAAAAGACGGTGCGGCAACTGTTAGCGCAGCTCAACTTACCGGTACTGGCTATGACTGATCTTGACCCCCAAGGCTTGAGTATTGCCCAATCCTTTCCTCACCTTGTCGGTTTAATCGCGCCGTATTTGGCCGATTTGGAGGCTTTGCTTGAAGACAAGCAAAAAGCCAATTCCAAGTTATATGACAAGCAACTGGCCGGTTGCCAAAACTTATCAACCAGCCCTCATGGCTTGATTAGACAGCTTTGGGGAATGATGCAAAAACATCAGGCGGGCATAGTGCAGGAATATTGGTTGCAGGCGGGCTATGCGCTGGTGATGCATCATTTGGATGTAACCGAACATCAGTAATCCTTGAGGGGATAGCCATTCATCGACGGAAGACCGAATTAATGGAAGACGACAGCCAAAGATCGCCCATGCAGTCGGGCACTCAGGCCGCAATCCCGCAGGCAAAAAAAATGCGGCTGATTAGGCCGCATTAGAGAAGGATATAAAACTCTGAATTTCGAGGAGGAAATTTGCATCTCAAGAGTTGTATATATATTAGTAAAAATACGCAGCTAATGGAATGTGACATATTGTCGCGGTGTTTCAGTGAGTTATTTGCAATTAGCGTGGCTGTTGATGCCAAAAAATGGCATTTATTTTTACCATGGAGGGCATCAAGGACTTGAAGATAGTACGGTATTGACTTCATCTGCGATAGTGAGGCGGTTCATAAAATCCAAGCACTCAACTTCATTATCTTCATGTCCTTCATGGCAATAAAAACAAGTTATAAACAGCGTGTTGCATAAGCACCCAATAATTATATCTCCAACTCCTGAATTTTCCGGGTCAGGGTGTTTCTGCCGTAGCCCAATAAAATAGCGGCTTCGTGGCGTTTGCCGTGGGTAAAGTTTAACGCCGCTTTTATTAAAATGCTTTCCACCGTGGGGATGATGTGTTTGGCGATTTCGCTCTCATTCCCACGCAGCAACTGTTGGTCTATCCAGTTCCTCAGTAATGCTTCCCAGCCGGTTTCGGCGGCGTTTTTTTCTGCGGTTACATTAAGCAATTCAGGCGGCAGGTCGTGCAGGTGAATTTCCCGGCCCGAAGCCATTACGGTCAGCCAGCGACAGCTGTTTTCCAGCTGCCGTACATTGCCCGGCCAGTCCAAGGTGCTTAAAAAAGCTTCCGCTTCGGGTTTTAAGATTTTAATTTCGGTATTGAGTTCGACGGCCGCCTGATTTAAAAAATGGCGCAGCAGCAACGGTATGTCCTGTTTACGCTCGCGTAGCGGCGGAATGTGGATGCGGATCACGTTTAAACGATGGAATAAATCTTCCCGAAAACGGCCTTGCTCGACCAGGGTTTCAAGGTTCTGGTGGGTGGCGGCAATAATGCGCACGTCGACTTTAACGGCTGCATACGAACCGACCGGATAGAACTCGCCGTCGGCCAGCACCCGTAACAAACGGGTTTGCAGTTCGGCGGGCATGTCGCCGATTTCATCAAGAAACAGGGTGCCGCCATCGGCTTGTTCAAAGCGTCCGGCGCGGCGCGATTGTGCGCCGGTAAAGGCGCCTTTTTCATGGCCGAACAGTTCCGATTCCATCAAGTCTTTGGGGATGGCGGCCATATTCAGGGCGATGAACGGGTTAGCGGCCCTGGGGCTGTGGCGATGCAATGCTTTGGCGACCAACTCCTTGCCGGTTCCCGATTCACCGTTGATGAGCACGGTGATATGCGACCGTGCCAGTCTGCCTATGGCGCGGAATACTTCCTGCATAGAGGGTGCTTCGCCGATAATTTCCGGCGTCGTTTCATCGGCCGTGTGAGCATCTGAAGCCGATCCCTCAAGCTGCTGCTGTCGGCTATGAATGCAGGCTCTATGAGCCAGATCGACGACTTCTTTAATATCGAAGGGCTTGGGCAGGTACTCAAAAGCGCCGCCGTGGAACGCCGAGACCGCGCTTTCCAGGTCGGAATGAGCGGTCATCACAATAACCGGCAGGTTCGGGTGGCTCAATTGAATCTTGTTCAAAAGTTCCAGCCCGTCCATGCCGGGCATGCGAATATCGGTAATCAGGGCATCGGGCAGGTCGTTCTGCAATGCATTCAGCAAATCGAGCGCGCCGGAAAAACTGCGGGTATTGATGTCCGCTTTTTGCAGGGCTTTTTCAACGACCCAGCGTATGGATTTGTCGTCATCGATGATCCAGACAGTTTCGGACTTAGGCATTGCCGGTCTCCCGTAGAGCAATAATGGGTAAGAAGATTGAAAACACCGTGTTTCCAGGTTCGCTGCTGCATTCAATCAAGCCGTTATGTTGATTGATCAGCGCTTGAGCTATCGATAAGCCCAGGCCGGTGCCGTCTGCGCGCCCGGTAATCATCGGATAAAATATCTGATTCATCATGTCGGCCTCGATGCCCGGTCCGTTATCGATAATGTCGCACTTCACCGCCAATTTATAGCGTTTTCGGCCGATGGTCACTTGCCGGTGAATTCGGGTTTTGATAGTAATGTTGCCTTCGCCGTTCAGCGCCTGAACGGCGTTTTTAACAATATTCAAAATGGCCTGAATGAGCTGGTCTTTATCCGCCAATATGTTAGGGATACTGGGGTCGTAGTCGGACTTTATGGTCAGGTTGGACTCGGCTTGGACCAGTTGCCTGACCCGTTCCAGCACTTCGTGAATATTGATGGCTTTCTTGTTTGGCAGCTTGTTGGGGCCGAGCATTTTATCCATCAAGCCTTGCAGACGGTCGGATTCGGCAATGATAATCCGTGTGTATTCCTTGAGTTCCGGGTCGTTCAATTCCAGATCCAGCAATTGTGCCGCGCCGCGTAAGCCGCCCAAGGGATTCTTAATTTCATGCGCCAGTCCCCTGACCAGTAATCTGGCGGTGTTCTGTTGGGTCAATAAGCGCTCTTCCTTGGATATGCGCAGGTGATTGTCTACTTGCTGCAATTCAACCAGAATCTCGTTGACCCGCTCATCTTTTAATAACGGCGTTGCGCTGAAATTGATGGTAATGCTGTGGTTCATGCGATCCAGAATAAGCTCGCGATCCACCAGAGGCTCCGCCATGGTTAAGCATTGCTGTAAATTCATCAGCAGGGCGGGATCGGACGATTTGAATAACTCTTGGGCGCCGAGACCGACCAAGTGGCGCGAGCTGTCGGCCAGCAGAATTTCTCCGGCGGAATTAATGTAAGTGAGCGTTAGGGCGCGATCAAATAGCAAGATCGCGCCGTTAAGATGATCAAGTATACGTTTATGCATAGTTTGCGTAAGTGTTGTTCCTGAGTTAATACTTAATATTTAATAGTAAGCAACTTACAGACCAATAAGCCAAAAAAACCATTTGAAGCGTCCATTTCCATTTAATTTGAGTAACCGGCCCGTCGGGAAGCGCATATTCAGCCGTTAGGCTGCACCAGATTGGCTAATTATGCACCGCATTGGTGCTTAAGTTTCGGTTTTTTTATGGCTCGCTTCAGGAGGCTATCAAGACGTTGCTTCGCCAACGCCCCCAGACTACATGCAAGAGGACAGGGTCAGCGGATTGTGGCTTGTGGCATGCGGTTTGCTGTTAGCTTTCACCAGCCCGATGACGGAATCATGTTTGTCGAAGCACGCGGTTCCGGGCAGTCTTATGTAGGACGACCTGGAACCGCGCTGCCTGACCCGTTGCCTATTGATGTTGTTGCACAAAGGCAGCTACCGGTTCGCAGTCGATCGGGGCGACGCAAAGAGGCGTCGTAGTGTAATTACTCTGGAAATGGATCATTAAAGCGAAGATGCATTAACAATTCGGGTAAGCGATGAGCGGATCTGCCGACTGAGGGTTGTTAAGGATCCATGAAGTCAATTAAAGCCAACAAACTGTGTTGGCAACACACGAGAAGCAACTATGTTATTTGGTCGAAATAAAAAAAATCCTATCAAGATGGCCGACAAAGGCGTTGTTAAATGGACCTATTCAACCTGCGGCTATTGTTCAACCGGTTGTTCCATTGAAATCGGCGCCAATGCCGAAGGCAAACCCGTCGCCTCGCGCGGCGTAAGCGGCGCAGACGTCAATCGCGGCAAGCTTTGTCTCAAAGGGATTTTTGAATATGAAGTATTTGAAGCAACGGGTCGGGGTACAACGCCGCTGGTGCGCGACCAACCGCATCATCCTTATCAAACGGCTGATTGGGATTTAGCGCTGGACAAAATGGCGGCTGAAATCAAGCGGATTCAGACGACTTACGGCCGCGATTCCTTCGCTATCGTATCAACCGGGCAATTGCTCACCGAAGAATTCTATACCCTGGGCAAGTTAACCCGCGGCGTGATCGGCACTAACAATTACGATGGCAACACCACGCTGTGCATGGCTTCAGCGGTGTCGGGCTATAAACGTTCGTTCGGTTCGGACGGCCCGCCGGGCTGCTATGAGGATTTTGAACATACCGATTGCCTGATTGCCTGGGGTTCTAATCTTCCCGAACAACACCCGATTATTTATTGGCGTTTAAAAGACGCCAAGGAAAAACGGCCTTTTCCGTTGATTGTGGTTGATCCGCGGGTCACGATTTTTGCTCAGCATGCCGATATTCATTTAGCCATCACGCCGGGCACCGACGTGGTGCTGCAAAATGCGCTGATTCATGTGATTCTGAAAGAAGGACTGGAAGACCGCGACTACATCAACGCTAATACCAACGGTTTTGAAGAACTGGCCAAAGAAGTCGCTCACTATGACCCCTGCACGGCGGCCAAAATTTGCGGCATTGACGAAGATACCATTCGCACCGTCGCCCGTCTTTATGCAAAAGCCGACCGGGCGATGAGTATCTGGACCATGGGCATTAACCAAAGCACTCACGGTTCCGACGGCGTGGTTGGGATCAATAACCTGAATTTGGTGACCGGCAATATCGGCAAACCGGGCGGCACCAGTTTATCGATTACCGGTCAATGCAATGCGATGGGGACGCGGGAATGGTCTTCCTGCTCGGGTTTGCCGGGTTACCGGGCGTTGGAAAAAGAGCAGGAACGCGAAGAAATAGCACAATTCTGGGGCATCGATCCTGAGTTTTTCCCCAAACAACGCGGTTTGACCGAAACGGATATTTTTCCTGCGATAGAAACAGGAGAAATCAAGGGCTTGTGGCTGATAGCGACCAACCCCATGACCTCGATGGCGAATACCGCGCGCATCCGCAAAACGCTGGAAAAACTGGAATGTCTGGTGGTGCAGGATTGCTTTGTCGATGTGGAAACCAGCCAATATGCGCATATTTTTCTGCCCGCCGGCACCTGGGCGGAAAAAGAAGGGGTCTTTACCAACACCGAGCGCCGCGTCAATCTGACTCGCCAGGTGCAGCAGCCGCATGCCGATTCAAAATCGGATATGCAGATTTTTAACGAGCTGGCCAAACGATTTGAGCAAGGCCAAAAAATCAGTTTTCCCGAGCAACCGGAACAGGTGTTTGAAGAAATGAAGGCGCTGTCTAAAGGACGGCTCTGCGATATTTCGGGCATGACCCATGACCTGATCGAACAACAGCGCGGCATTCAATGGCCGTATACCGAAGCGCAGGCCCAACAAGGCGATAAGGGCGCGCAGCGGTTGTACACCGAGCCCGCCACGTTCTGTTATGCAGACGGCCGGGCCAAACTCATCCCCTTGCCGTTCATCAACAATAATGAAGTCCCGGATGAGCAATTCCCGTTCTGGCTGAATTCCGGTCGTCTGGTGGAACATTGGCATACCCGCACCAAAACCGGGAAGATCGGTAATAACAACAAATTCAGTCCGATTCCATTTATGGAAATGAATCCCGATGCCGCGGAGGAACTGGGTATTGCTCATCAAACTTATGTGCGGGTTGTATCGCGTCGAGGCGATGCGGTTGTCATGGTCATGTTGACGCAGCGCGTGCCCAGAAACATGGTGTTTATTCCGTTTCATTTTTTTGATTGCGTCAATCGCTTAACCTTAGGTCTTTTGGATCCGCATTCGCGGCAACCGGCCTTTAAGCAATCGGCGGTATGTATTGAAACTATCGACCAGAACATGGCGGCGCAATTGAACAAAGAGTCGCGTAATTATTAAAGCACTGTAGGGCCGGGTTACGACGGCATGGGCGGATTTTTGCTCCATGCGTTTCCGAGCGTAACCTGACCCGAACCATCGCAGTCACCAACGCCGGGTAACAGCGACAGCTTTTTACGCCCTTTAGGGTAAACCCGACCCGACCTACTCAGGATTAATTATGTTTGAAGTACGCAATGACGAACCCCAATACGCTTTGCTAAGCGATAAAGAAACTCAAGTCCGGAATCGCTACGGCCAAAATATCGAATTGACCGATGCCGACAGCGGGCTGAGAAATAAAAGTCTGAACATTAACGGCGATGCCGACATTGGCGAAAACCCCAATCGTTACAAACAGCACGGCTTCTATTTCAATGCCGATAACTGCATAGGCTGTCATGCTTGCGAATCCGCCTGTAGCGAAAAGAATGATGTGCCGATCCACCTGGCTTACCGGTCAGTGGGCTTTGTCGAGGGCGGTACCTTTCCCGATTATCAACGCCTTAATATCTCCATGGCCTGCAATCATTGCGACGATCCGGTGTGTCTGACCGGCTGTCCTACGCGCGCCTACACCAAGTTCGCCGAATACGGCGCGGTCTTGCAAGACCCCGATATTTGTTTTGGCTGCGGTTATTGCACCTGGGTTTGTCCTTATAACGCGCCGCAGTTAGACCCGGTAAAAGGCGAGGTGTCCAAATGCAATATGTGCGTCGATCGCCTTGAAGTCAATTTGAAGCCCGCTTGCGTCGCGGCCTGTCTGGGTAACGCGCTGGACTTTGGGGTCATAGAAAACATCCCTGAAAACCGCGTGCAGGCCAAAGCCGAAATTCCCGGTTTTCCTACCACCGACATTACCCATCCCAATGTCCGCTTTCAGCAAACCCGCTCAACGCACAGGGAAATGACGCGCACCGATTCAATGCCGTTGAAATATCATCGGGATGATAACGAAGGCAAATTTAAACCGGTCGTCGATGAAAAAATGGGCCGCGAAAAACACTGGAACCTGCGAAAACTGCTCACCAGCCACGAAAGTGCGCACGTGATTTTTACCTTATTTACCCAGGCAACCGTCGGCGCTTTTTTAATGTTGATTGCGGGGCCGCTATTAGGGCTTGCATCCTTAGCGGTGCTGCACAGCAGCGCCGTGTTATTGCCGCTAATCATCGCGATGGTCATTATAAGTACCATAGGTTTGTTTAAGCTCAATATGCATCTGGGCAAGCCGCATCGCTTTTACCGCGGCTTTAATAATCTGAGATTGTCCCCGGTCAGCCGCGAAATAGCCGGAGTGTCGCTGTTTTACACCGGCTTGTTGGGCTATGCGGCGTTTGCGTTGTTCGATAATCCGATCATGCAATTTATCGCCGGCGGCTTTGCTTTTATCGGCGCCCTCAGCGGTGCGATAGGTCTGTTTTATATGTACAAACTGTACCGTATTCCGGCGCGGCCGTTTTGGAATCACTGGCAGACAGGCTCGGCGTTTTTGGGTTCCATGCTGAGTTTTGGCGCCTTGATTATAGCCGCGGTCGGCGTTTTCGCCTTGCCGCTTGCAGAGTTTACTACGCAAGCCTTGCTGCAAACCTTAGCCGCGATTATGGCCGTTGGTTTGGCGCTCGAAGGGATAGGTCATATCATACACGCCCGTGATATGCAGGCCGGCGCTAATGAAGGCGCGGCTTCTTATTACCGGCAGGTCACGGAATACGGCAAGCCGTACCTGCTGCGCAATGTGTTGCTGGGCTTTAGCCTGGTCTTGGCAACTCTGATCGCCATGAGCGGATTGTCAAGCCTTGTGATGGGGCTGATATTAACGGTATCGATGTTGGCGACAGGCGCATTGGGCCGTTCATTATTCTTTGCCCTGGTGATACCCACCACCATGCCGGGCGCTTTTTTCTGGAAAAACGACGGCTTTGTCGATCATGCCAGAGCAACCGGTTTAGCCGATGCCCCCCAACATGGCGTGGCTTACGAAAGGCATCACGCATTTAAAGTAAATGAGTTAATACAGACATTTAAAGAAAATTCGCTTAAGGATATGATGACCCATGTTAAATGGATTTTTGGTAAGTAATTACAACAGCAGGAACTTAAGATGAAACAGCGGCTAGTGGTTATCGGTAACGGCATGGCCGGCATGAAAACGGTCGAGGAATTATTATCCGCCGCGCCGGATGAATACGACATTACCGTGTTCGGCGCGGAGCCCTACGGTAACTATAATCGGATCATGCTGTCGGCGGTGTTATGCGGCGAAAAAACCATTGAGGATATTGTTATCAATAGCCGCCAATGGTATATCGATAACGGCATTCAGCTCTATGCCGGGCAGGATAAATCGGTGGTGCGCATCGATCGGGTCGGCCGGAAAGTCATTGCAGAAGACGGTACGGTTGCCGAATACGATCGTCTGCTGATCGCGACCGGGTCCAAAGCGGTGGTGCCGCCTATTCCCGGTAATGATCTGGAGGGCGTCATCAGTTTTCGCGACATTATCGATGTTAACAAAATGATCGGCTATGCGGCGCGCAGCCGAAAAGCCGTGGTGCTGGGGGGCGGGCTATTGGGCTTGGAGGCCGCTAACGGGCTTGTTTCAAGAGGCATGGACGTGACCGTCATTCATAGCAATGAGGTCTTGCTGAACCGGCAAATGGACAGGCAAGCCGGAAAAATGCTGCAAACGGAACTGGAACGGCGCGGATTGAAGTTTAAAATGGCCGCTAAAACCGAGGCGCTGTTAGGCGATGAAAAAGGCCATGTTCAGGCGGTACGCTTTGAAGACGGCAGCCGGCTGGAATGCGATCTGTTCATTATGGCAATCGGCGTGCGGCCGAACATGACGCTGGCCCAGCAATCGGGGATTTATTGCGAGCGCGGTATCGTCGTCAATGATACCTTGCAAAGCTACGATCCCAGCATTTATGCGGTAGGCGAATGTATTCAGCATCGCGGCGATACCTTCGGCCTGGTCGCCCCTCTGTTTGAGCAGGCCAAAGTCTGCGCCAATCATCTCAGCGCGCATGGCGCGGCCGAATATATCACTTTGCCGACCGCGACCAAGCTTAAAGTGACAGGGATCAACTTATTTTCGATCGGCGACTTTCAAGGCGATGAACACAGTGAAAGCATCCATTTTACCGATCCCGCTTTAGGCATTTATAAAAAGCTGGTCGTTAACGCCAACAAGCTGATCGGCGCGGTGCTGTACGGCGACACGGCCGATGGCGGTTGGTATCAGGAGTTGCTGGAGAAGGGAGACACTATTTCCGAGATAAGGGATATACTGATTTTCGGTAGAGCTTATGCAGAATAGGGTGATGATGTTCCACCCCAATCAACTTAAAGCATTTCACCACGAAGACACGAAGACACGAAGTCTTGTAGGGTACGCTGTGCGTACCTTTATTTAAATTTCGTGGTGGTTGATAAGGTACGCACAGCGTACCCTACGCGTTTCGCGGCGAATTAACCTACTTACATTCAAACTGCTTTTAATGAATAAAACCATACAAACCACTTGTCCCTATTGCGGCGTAGGCTGCGGCATCAGCGCCAAGATCGATGAAACGCACCATCGCCTTAAAATCAGCGGCGACACCACCCATCCGGCTAATTTCGGGCGACTTTGCTCCAAAGGTTCGACGCTCGGCGAAACCGTCGAACTCAAAGGCAGGCTGCTACAGCCCAAAGTTTACGGGCGCGAAACCAGCTGGACCGAAGCGCTGGATTTGGTCGCCGACTCTTTTATCAGCGCAATCGAAAAATACGGCCCGGACGCAGTGGCGATTTACGGTTCCGGGCAATTGCTGACCGAAGATTATTACGTCGCCAACAAGCTGATGAAAGGCTTTATCGGCAGCGGCAATATGGATACCAACAGCCGCTTGTGCATGTCGTCGTCGGTCGCCGGACATAAACGCGCCTTCGGCTCCGATACCGTGCCGGGCTGTTATGAGGATTTCGAGCAGGCCGAGATGATCGTGCTGATCGGCTCGAATGCCGCGTGGTGCCATCCGGTCAGTTTCCAGCGGATACGCGCGGCCAAGGAAGCCAATCCGGCCCTAAAAGTGGTGGTGATCGACCCGCGCCGCACCGGCAGTTGCGATATCGCCGATTTGCATTTGGCGCTGGCGAGCGGCAGCGACGCCGCCTTGTTTAACGGCCTGCTGCATTTTTTGAACGAACAAGACGCGCTGGATGTTGCTTACATTGAAGCGCATACCGAGGGCTTTGTTGACGCCCTGAATGCGGCCGCTATCGATATTGAACAGGTCGCAAAGGCTTGCCGCTTGGACAAAGACGACCTGCACCGTTTCTATCAATGGTTTGCCGGGCATAAAAAAGTCATGAGCCTGTATAGCCAGGGCATCAATCAATCGTCATCCGGCACCGACAAAGTCAATGCCATTATCAACTGCCATCTGGCGACCGGCAGCATCGGCAAGCAGGGGTGTGGGCCGTTTTCGCTGACAGGACAACCCAATGCGATGGGCGGGCGCGAAGTCGGCGGCTTGTCGCATCAGCTGGCCGCGCACATGGATTTTTCCAGCGCCGACGATATAGAACGGGTCGCACGGTTTTGGAACACTCAAAACATTGCCCAAAAGCCGGGTTATCCGGCCGTGGAATTATTCGACGCCATTTACGACGGCAAAGTCAAAGCGGTGTGGATAATGGGCACCAACCCCGTGGTCAGCTTGCCCAATGCCGACAAAGTCAAACAAGCCTTGCAGGGTTGCGAGTTTGTAGTGGTGTCCGATTGCATCGCCGACACCGATACCGCCGCCTTGGCGCATGTGCTGTTACCCGCGCAAGGCTGGAGCGAAAAAGACGGCACGGTGACCAATTCCGAGCGGCGCATTTCACGGCAACGGGCGTTATTTAAACCGGCGGGCGGCGCCAAACCCGATTGGTGGATTATCACCCAAGTGGCGCGGCGCATGGGTTTTGAACAGGCCTTCCATTATCAAAGTCCGGTGGAGATTTTTCGTGAACACGCGGCGCTGTCCGGTTTTGAAAATAACGGGTCGCGCGATTTCGATATATCGGCGTTTGCGGATATGTCCCGGCATGATTACGACCATTTGCAACCGATCCAATGGCCGGTTAATCGGGCCTATCCGCAGGGCAGGGCCAGACTGTTCGAGGACGGCCGGTTTTTTACCGAATCGGGCAAGGCCCATTTTATTGCCGTTACGCCGCGATTAGCGGTCAATCAGCCGGACCGGGCTTACCCGTTGATTTTAAATACCGGCAGAGTGCGCGACCAGTGGCATACCATGACTCGCACGGCGATTGCTGCTAAGCTAAATCAGCATAAACCTGAGCCTTTTGTGGAAGTGCATCCGGTTGACGCTCAACGTTACGGCTTGGTTGCAAATAGTCTGGCAATGATTGAAAGCCTTTGGGGATCGATGATTGCACGGGTGCAGATCACCGACAGCCAACTGTCGGGCAGCATTTTTGTGCCGATGCATTGGACCGAACAATACGCCAATCGAGGCCGGATGGGCGCGTTAGTCAATGCAGTGGTCGATCCGCTGTCCAATCAACCGGAAAGCAAGCACACCCCGGTGCGCATCAAAGCTTACCAACCCGCTTGGCAAGGTTTTATCCTGTCCCGTCGCGAGTTAAGCATGACTGCGCCTGACTATTGGGTGAAAATCAAAGGCGAACAGTCTTATCGTTATGAGCTGGCCGGGCTTAGCTTGCCTGAAAACTGGCAGCAATGGACGCAAAAGAACCTTTGCGACAGCGGCGCAACCGCTCAGTGGCAGGAATATCACGATCCCGCTCGGGGCAATTACAGGGCCGCGCGGTTTGTCAACAATCAGTTGGAGAGCGTGGTTTTTATCGCCGCAGAATCGCGGTTGCCGGCGACTGCATGGATGCAGGAGGTAGAGCAACGCAGGGAGCGGTTGCCGGAGCGCAACTGGCTGACCGGCCTGTTTGCAAAAACAGAATTGGAAAAAGCCGAACGCATGGCCTTATTGACCGGCAGGCCGCCGGTGGGCGGCGTCGATGTCGGCACCATCGTTTGCGCCTGCTTTAATGTCGGAGAACTTACCATCCAGACGGCGATCAGGGAAAAAGGCCTCAAAACCCATCAGGAAGTCGGCCGATGTCTTAAAGCCGGAACCAACTGCGGCTCCTGTGTGCCGGAGATTAAAGCGCTGCTGTGAGGTTCGCGGTACATAAATCCGTTCCGGCGTTGCTCTACTTCCTCCGTCTTGGCGTCGCGCACCTTCTGTCCTATCGGGGCCGAACGCGCATCGAATAAATGCGCTGTCATGGAACCTATGGCTTACTATGCAAGCTGTTTATTAGCGGTTATCATGGCGACCGGCGCCTGCACGTAAAGCCGTAGCTCAGGGCAACTCAGGCGTATCGGCAGCTTCGGCTTGCCGATATGGGATCAATATTTAGCGTATAACAAAAAACTCCCATTAGTCGCGGTGCGGCTTTAACGGTGGTCATCCACTATAAACTTCAATAACAATCAGGAGATAATCATGGCAGTATCACTTACGAAAGGCGGTAACGTTAATCTCAGCAAAGAAGCGCCGGGACTCAACAACATCGTGGTAGGCTTAGGTTGGGACGCCCGCGCCACCGATGGCGCGGCGTTTGACTTAGACGCCAGCGCCTTTCTGGTTAAAATGGACGGTAAAGTGCGCACGGACAGCGATTTTTGTTTTTACAATAACAAGGTGGTCGGCGATGGCGCGGTTCAGCACATGGGCGACAATACCACCGGCGCAGGCGACGGCGATGACGAAACGGTCAAGGTTGAATTATCCAAAGTGCCCGCCGACCTCGACAAAATCGTGTTTGCCGTGACCATTCATGAGGCCGACGCGCGTAAGCAGAATTTCGGTCAAGTCAACCATGCCTATATTCGTATTACCAATCAGGACGGCGGCGCAGAAATTGCCCGTTACGATTTGAGCGAAGACGCCTCAATCGAGACGGCGATGATTTTCGGCGAAATCTACCGCGTCGGCGCAGACTGGAAGTTTAAAGCCGTCGGCCAAGGCTTTGCCGGTGGACTTGGACCGTTGGCCGCTTCTTTTGGGGTTAATGTTTAATTGCGCCATATGGGTAAATGAGCAATTAAAAAATTTATTCACCACGAACGACTGCATCCATGCAGTCGTTCGTGGTGATTTATTAATATCTACTGCAAAAAAATCATGGGGCAATGTATATGGCTATTAATCTGCAAAAAGGACAAAAAATTTCCTTGTCCAAAGAATCCGGCGGCGCGCTGAGCAAGGTCGTCATGGGCTTGGGCTGGGACGCTAAAAAAGTCCCTGTCAGCATGTTAAAAGGCATGTTTGGCGGCGGAAAAAGCGAAGACTCCATTGATTTGGACGCTTCTTGCGTATTGTTTGACGATCAAAACAAGGTTGTCGATATTATTTATTTCGGTCAGCTGAAAAGCAAAGACGGCAGCATCGTGCATACCGGCGACAACCGTTCCGGTGCAGGCGACGGCGATGACGAGCAAATCAAGGTTGATCTGGATAAAGTGCCTGCCAATGTGAAATCGCTGGTGTTTACCGTCAACTCCTTTTCCGGCCAGACTTTCGATCAAGTCGAAAACGCCTATTGCCGCATCGTCGACAGCAGCAATAATGCCGAAGTTGCCCGTTACACCTTGAGCTCGCAAGGTCCCCATACCGCACAAATCATGGCGAAAGTGTACCGGCATAACGGCGAATGGAAAATGCACGCGATAGGCGAAAATGGCGTAGGTCGAACCATTGACGCGTTGCTGCCGCAAATTATCATTCATTTGTAGGCGTCGATGAGAATTTGGTTTAACAAAACTTTTTCGACCATACACGCGGTATTTACAAATCTTCGCCAGTCGGTTCCGTCCGGCGAAATTACCCTGATTTGCACGCACAGCCATGCCCATGCCGCCGCATTTCTGGCGGCGGATGAAAGCTATCTTGAACCCGCCGAACTCACCGGCCAAGAGTATCTTGAATGGTGCGTGGATTTTTGCCGGGAGCACAATATCCGGTTATTTTGGCCCGGCAAAGAAGCGGCGTTTATCAGCAAGCACCATGAATTCTTTCTGGCGATCGGCGTGCAGGTGCTGTCGGTTGCCGATGTCGACACGCTGACCTTATTGCATAACAAAGCGGATTTTTATTCCGAGTTGAGTGCAGAGGTTGCACAGACTATGGATTTTATCGCCGTTAATGACCGTGATGCGTTTGACAGCGCAGTTGCTAAATTATCGACAAAGCATCAAAGACTGTGCGTTAAGCCTGCGGTTTCGGTGTTCGGCCTGGGCTTTCGGGTTTTGGATACTGAGCGCGACAGCATTACCCAGATACTTAAAGGCGTTGAATACCAGATTCCGATGCAGGAATTGCGGCAAGGCATGGCTAACACCCCGGAGTTTGCCACCTTGTTGGTCATGGAGCACCTGGGCGGCCCCGAATGGAGCGTCGATTGCGCCGGGCGGCACGGCGAATTGCTGTGCGCCGTACAACGCAAGAAATCGCAACTGGCAGGCGGCGGGCAAATGATCGACAACAATGCCGAGATTGACGGCATGGTGACCAGATTAACCGACCGCTACCGGCTCAACGGTTTGTTCAATATCCAGTTCAAGGAAGGCGTTCACGGCGTGCGTTTGTTGGAAATCAACCCGCGTCCATCGGGCGGCTTCGGCATGGCGTGTTTATCCGGCGCAAACCTGGCGCATATCGCCTTGCAGGCTATTAAAGGCGAATCCTTCCAGACGCCGACCATTCGATATGGACTCAGGGTGACCGAGATTAATACTCCGGTGGTGATGTTGTGACCGGCATTTACAAAAAATGGAAGGTAAACAATGGCTAAAATTGAAGGCATCAGAGTAAAGAATTTTCGTGCATTAAGGGATGTCACCTTGGGAAGGTTGTGGAATCAACAAAAATCAGAGCCACTTACTCCCATGACTGTTGTTATTGGTAAAAACGGCGTGGGAAAAAGTACCTTGTTTGACGTCTTCGGTTTTTTGGCTGACGCACTTAAATTTGGCGTGGAGGAAGCTTGTGATTTACGAGGTCGTGGTGGATTTAAAAAAATACGTTCCCAAGGGCAAATGGGAGCGATTGAATTTGAAATCTATTACAAGGAAAACGGCAATGCTCGCCCGATTACCTATGAATTATCTATTGATGCGGACAGTTCTGGGCGACCTTTTGTACAAAAAGAACGTCTCCGCCAAAGACGCGAAAATCAGACACGCGGATGGCCTTTTTCTTTTTTGGTGCTAAATAATGGTAAGGGGCTGGTTTGGAAAGGAGAAGGTAAAAAAATTGAAGAGGACAAAAAAGAATTTGATCTTGATGACTTCCTTAAATCACTTGAAGAAGAAGAAAGTAAAGAAACAGAATCAGTGGAACTTTCCGATAAAAGGAAGCTTGGTATTGCTACGCTCGGTTCTTTAAAGCAACATCCAAGAATTTCGATTTTTCGTCAGTTTATAGAAGGCTGGTATCTCAGTTACTTCACTCCTGATGCGGCAAGGAGCCTTCCATTGGCAGGTCCTCAAAAACATCTGAATATTCATGGCGATAACCTTGGCAATGTTGTGCAGTTCATGGAAAGGGAACACCAAGCTCGTTTTCAGAAGGTACTAGATCGTATTGCAAAAAAAATTCCAGGTATTAATAAAATTGATACTGAAAAAACAGGAGATGATCGATTACTGTTGCGCTTCAATGACAAAGGGTTTCAAGATCCTTTTTATGCACAGCAAATGTCTGACGGCACGTTAAAAGTGTTCGCTTATTTGCTTTTGCTAGAAGATCCTACACCGCCTCCTTTTTTGTGTGTTGAAGAGCCTGAAAACGGCTTGTATCACAAATTACTAGAAACGTTAGCCAAAGAATTTCGCGAACATGCAACAGGACGAAAAGGAGGCTCTCAGGTTTTTATCACCACGCACCAGCCTTACTTTGTGGATGCGCTTGAACCGAATGAAGTTTGGATTTTGGAAAAAGGCACGGATGGTTTTTCCACTATTCGGCGAGCCAGTGATGATGTGCTGGTAAAAGACATGGTTGCCGAAGGACTGCCATTAGGTGGGCTTTGGTATAGCGATTATTTGGATGCAAGGTGAAATAATGCATTTTGAAATACTTGTGGAAGACCAGTCAGGAAAAGTTGCATTAGATATTCTTGTACGCAAAATTATTGGCAAAGAACATAGTCTGAATATTAGGTCATTTAAAGGGGTTGGACACATTCCCAAGAAGATGTCTTCAGCAAAAAATGCACATAATCAATTGTTACTTAATAACTTACGGAATTTATTAGCTGCTTATGGAAAATGGCCGCCGGGATATGGGGCGGTCCTAGTTGTTTGTGATCTCGATGACAAATGCCTGAAAAATTTTCGAAATGAACTCATTGGGCTGTTGAATACCTGCACCCCTCAGCCGAAAACCCGCTTTTGTATCGCTGTAGAAGAAGGTGAAGCTTGGTTTCTCGGTGATATTTCTGCCATAAAGCAGGCCTATCCAAGAGCTAAAGACGCCGTACTGAATGCTTATGTTAGCGACTCCATTTGCGGCACATGGGAGAGGCTTGCTGATGCTATCTATAAAGGTGGTTGTCAACGCCTTTCAAGTCAGGGTCAACACATTATAGGTGCTGAGAAATCCGCTTGGGCAGAGAATATTACTCCACACATGAGTTTGGATAACAACACGTCGTTAAGCTTTAACTATTTTTTGGGGAAGCTTCGGGAGCTGGCAGAAATCGATTGATAAAACTTACGAAATGATTCCACAACAAACTATGTCAAAAACAGTCACCGTAACATTAGACACCGGAACCCTGCATCTCGATCTGGAACCCGGCCGCATCCCGCTTAACCGATTGCTGGGTTTTGCCGCCAGGGTCAGCAGCAAGCGTAAGTTTTTGCTGGTCAGCAAGGTATTGGGCAAGCATTACCCGGTATCGCCGAAACTCATGAGCTGGTCTTATCGCGCATTGGCTCGGGCGGTACTAAAAAGCGGCATAGGGGCGGGGTCGCTGTGGATCGGCATGGCGGAAACCGCAACCGGCTTGGGTTACGGCGTATTTGAGGCGGCCTGCCGCGAAGGCGCAAAGCAGGCCTTGTTTATTCAGACGACCCGTTACCACCTGGACGGCATCGAGCGGCTTGAGTTTGAAGAAGCCCATAGTCATGCTACTGACTTTTTCTTGTATTATCCTGAGCAGCCGAAACACCGTGAGCGGTTTTTAACGGCCGAAACGCTGGTGTTAATCGACGACGAAATCAGTACCGGGCTTACCTTTTTACGCCTGATTAAAGCCTATCAACGGGTTAATTCCGGTTTGCGTAAAGTGTTTATCGTCAGTCTGGTCAATTTCGCCCATCCCGACGATCGCGCCGCTTTGGAAGATCAAGCCGGTGTGGCGGTGGAATGGCTGTGTTTCAGGCAGGGCGTATTACGGTTTGAGGACAGCCAAAACGTCGCTATCGACAGCATCACCGTCAATGTCTCGGGTAATGGCGCGTGTAAAAAAGCGCTGTTGGCCTGGCCGGGCCGGTTGGGTTTGGATGCGCCGATCAGCTTGGAAAAGGATGTGCTCGAGCAGCTATGCCGAAGCGGATTTAGCCGCGACGAGCGCCCGATTCTGGTCTTGGGCACCGGCGAATGCAACGCCCCCGCCTATTTGTTGGGGCGGGAGTTGGAAAGCCAGGGTTTTAAGGTCAAGGTGCAAAGCACCACGCGCTCGCCGATTCATCAGGGCAACGATATTGGCCGGGTGTGCCGGTTTGAAGACAACTACGACGACGGCATTCCCAATTTTATTTACAACCTGAACCCGGACGATTACGGGGACATTATTCTTTGCCATGAAACGCCGCTGTGCGACGCATTAAATGACCGGCTGCACGCATGGCGAGCTATTAGCGCAAGATTCGAACTTCAACCAAACACCCCAAACCATGCAAAGCTACATTTTTTTAGACCTTGACGACACGCTGTTCCAGACCTTGAGGAAATGCGCCGGCGTGGATGATAGCGCCTTGCAAGTACGGGCCTTTTTGCCCGACGGCACGGCCAATTCGTTCGCCACACAAAAGCAGCAATGGCTATGGCACTGGCTAGCCAAGGGCTTTAAAATCGTGCCGGTGACGGCGCGCGATATACATGCCTTTGAGCGCGTCAACCTGCCGTTTCAGGAAGAAGTGGTGTTGAATCACGGCGCGGTGATTTTGGACAAACAGCGCGCTGTCGATAAGGTATGGATGGACAACATCATGCAAGCCTTGCCCGTCTACCATGGAAAGTTGCTGGAAGTGTGGGCGGAAGTCGAGCTTTATGCCAAACGCCGGCCCGGTTTTAAGCCCCGGCTGGTCGACGATTTCGGCATAACCTGGTACGGCGTGATCAAACACAGCGACGGCACCGAAGCGATATTGAAAATGCTGCTGGATGAAGTGATCAAGCCGCATCCGCACGTTGTCGACGGCAGCCTGTATTGGCATTTGAACGGCAACAACCTCGCGTTATTGCCGAAAATCATCAACAAGGAAAGCGCGGTGAGCTATTTGCTGGAAGGTTATAGACGGCAGCATCCCCAATTATTAACCTTTGGCGCGGGCGACAGCAAGACCGATGCGGCGTTTATGGCGTTGTGCGATTACGCGTTAATCCCCAAAAATACCCAGCTGTTTCAAACGCTGGCTTGTGTTGAGACGCTATAAATGATGTTACTTGAGTCATATAAAAATACCTCCAATAGTGCAAGGAAAAAGCTTTTCACCACGAAGACACGAAGAACACGAAGTTATGCAGCTGGATTGGGAACTAGCGTAAATACATGTGTGCATCAATAAATTGCCGAGAAATTACTAAATGACCATTCCTTTCACCGGCAGTTACAGCTTAGACGATGTACAGTTCCTGTTAAAACCGATGGCGATGCAGGATACGCCGGTCCATATCAAGGAAGCCCTGATTCAATCCGGCAAAAAACATTATTCCCAGATGCTGACGCATGAGTCCTTGCCGCCGGAACATTATTTGCCGCTGTTTTATCAGGCGATGGACTTAAATCAGCAGCGCATGGCCGGACATTTACTGGTCTTGGCGAAGCGCATCCTGGCTACCCGTCCGCACGGCATTACCCTGGTTTCATTGGCGAGAGCCGGAACGCCGGTCGGCGTGCTGCTCAAGCATGTGCTCAAACGCCATTTCAACACCGAGGCGAGGCATTATTCCATTTCCATACTGCGGGATGTCGGTATCGATCAAAATGCTTTGCGCCGTATTTTGCAAAACCATGCGCCGGAATCGTTGGTTTTTGTCGACGGTTGGACCGGGAAGGGCGTTATTGCGAGGCAATTGGCCGACAGCCTACAGGCTTTTGCCGTCACCGATGGCGTGACTATTCCCGCTGAATTGTATGTGCTGACCGATTTGTCAGGCAGCGCGGCGGTTGCCGCTGCTTCGGAGGATTATCTGATCCCTTCGTGCATCCTGAATGCCACTGTATCCGGGTTGGTCAGCCGTTCGGTTTACGACCCGAATACAGCCGCGCCAAGCGATTTTCACGGCTGCGTTTATTACCGGCAGTTTGAGCAACACGATTTATCCCGCTATTTCATTGACACGATGCTGGCTTGCGTTGACCATGCGCGGCAACAATGCGCGAGCGACTTTGAAATCGGCTCTCATGACCGGCTACACTTACAAAGTGTTTCCCAAGCGTTATTGAGCTGGATTAGCGAACGTTACGGCGTTAAACAGCATAATTACATCAAGCCCGGTATCGGCGAGGCGACGCGGGTTTTATTGCGCCGCGAAGCGCAGGTGTTGCTGTTACAGGATTCGGATTGCGAGGCTACCCGGCATTTGCGCTGGCTGGCCGAATCCCGGTCTATTCCGATAGATATTGTTACCGACCTGCCGTACCGGGCAGTGGCGCTAATCAAACGACTCGCAGGGATGCAGGAGGTAGAGTCATGCAGGAGCAATTACCGGGAGATGCAATGATGAATACACCGCCAAAATCCTTTTCGCCGTGGTGTTTAGGCGCGTCGCTGTATATGCCCGCGCATCGCCTGGACCTGATGGATTGCGCCAATGGCGAAAAATTGGAAGCCTTGCGGTCGATGATTTTTTGCACCGAAGACGCCGTCTCTCATGCCGAGGTCGACAGCAGCCTGCGTCATTTAGGGCTTTGCTTGCAGGGCTTCAGGGACACGCCGACCCGGTTCCGTTTTATCCGGGCCAGAAATCCGGAAATCCTGGCCCGGCTGCTGGATCTGCCCTGTATCGAAAAGGTTGACGGCTTTGTGTTGCCGAAATTTAACGAAACTAATTTCCACGCTTATTTCGATCAATTGCAGGGCACACCGTTTAAGGTCATGCCGACGCTGGAAACCAGAGAGGTCTTCGATGTCGGCGCGATGAACGCATTGCGTCAGGGCTTATTACAGGAGGATATTGTTGCGCGGATATTAATGCTGCGCATTGGCGGCAACGACCTGATGAACCTTTTAGGTATCAGGCGGCCAAGAAATATGACCGTGTATGAAACCCCGCTGGGCCATGTTATCGCGCAGCTGGTTACGGTATTTAAGCCTTACGGCTTTTCGTTGGCCGCGCCGGTGTTCGAATACCTGGATGATGCCGTCACCCTGCAAAAAGAGATTCGACTGGATTTGGCGCATGGCTTGACCGGCAAAACCGCTATTCATCCAACCCAGGTGCCGGTCATCGAAGCTATGTACAGCGTCGGCAGTGAAGACTATGAAATGGCGTTGGCCTTGAATCAAAGTTCTTCGCCCGCGGTGTTCAGGATGCACGACGCGATGTGCGAAGTGGAGACGCATAAGCAATGGGGACGGGATATTATAGACAGACAGCTGTACTATGGTGACAGGGAGTCGATTGCTTTGCCGGAGTATACTGAGCTGTCTGTTAAATAACTGAGCAGTATTTAAGAAATTTTTCACCACCAAGACATGAAGGACGGCTTTGTTGGGTTACATCTTTTCGTAGCTAGATTACCCAGGCTTGGCAGGTTTTAAAAACCTGCCAAGCCTAACTTGTGAAGTTATTTCATGCATACACCCTAAGCTGACTTTATGCTTTAAATCTTCGTGCCCTTCGCGTCTTCGTGGTAAAAGCTTTACAGTCGTAACCCGCTACATGTCTACATAATCAACAACCTATTTAACATCAGGAGAACACAATGAGTTTCGATAATTTTCTAAGTCAATTAAAAAGCAAAGCCAACGAGTTAAAAACAGAGGCTTTAAAATTCAAGAACAAGGATTTTCTGAATGCAGCGATGGCAGGCTCCGCATTGGTTGCGATGGCCGATGGCAGCATTAGTTCCGACGAAAAGCAAAAAATGGTCAAATTTATCGAAAGTCATGATGCGCTGTCGATTTTTACCACCAGCGATGTGATCAAGGCCTTTCAGGATTTTGTAGGCCAGCTTGAATTCGATAGAGACATCGGCGAAGCCAAAGCGTATGAAGCATTAGGCAAGATGAAGTCGAATGCTCAAGCCTCGCGCCTGTTGGTTCGCATGATTATAGCCATTGCTTCTTCAGACGGCGTTTTTGATTTCGATGAAAAAAAGGTGGCTACCAGAATAGCCAAGGAATTGGGGATCGATCCAGCGGAATTTGAATTGTAAGCGCGTAACAAAGCCGTCATAAGCTTCGATGGGCGACCCCCGGTCGCCCGTTATTGTCCACGCTAATTGCCATGCACCAACAAATACATCAGGACCAGATTGGTAAACAGCAGCACTATCGACAAGCCTTTCCAGAATAATAACGGATTGCGCTGTATTAACGGTATGGCTTCTTCAGCGCTTAAAAACTTGCGGTTGGGTGTCGATAGGTCGTAGAGGAACTCCGATAAATCGTCATAGCGAAATTGCGGGGTGATGGAGGTGGCCTTTTTTAATGCGCCGTCAATCCAGATTGGCACCAGGGCATTGTGATGAAAACTGGGCACATAATGGAGCTTTGCCAGATTCATTTTGTTGGGTTTTTCAGGCATATCCTGGCCGAAAGGCAAGGCGCCGTTGAGCATTTCATAAGTGATGACGCCCAGAGAAAACAAGTCGGACTTTACCGTGCCGTTCTGTCCCAGATGATATTCGGGCGCGGTGTAATTCAAGGTGCCGAGTATGTTGTCCGCCCCGCCGTGTTCCAGCGGCGTAATTTCCGCGATGCCGGCGATTTTAACCGAGCCGAAATCGATGATTTTAACGATGCCGTTGCTATCGAACATGATGTTTTCGGGTTTCAAGTCCTGATGCAGCATTTCCATGCGATGAAAAGCCCGCAGCCCTTTGGCAATCTGTTCGACTATTTTCCTGGCTTGTTTAATTTCAGGCTTGGGATTAGCGCTTATCCATTGCCTCAGCGTCGGGCCGTCGAGAAATTCGGTGACGTAGTAAAGACAGCTTTTTTCCCGGTTAGTGCTGAGGATTTTTAGCACATTTTCGTGACGAATGCGTTTTCCGGCCCATTCTTCATGCAGGAAATGTTCTATGTAATGAGGATCGTCGTCATAAAGGATAGACGGGGTCTTCAAAATAACCCGGGTATCGGTTTTGGTATCGAAAGCCCGGTAAATCTGGGTGCGCTTGCTGGCGTGCAATTCCGCCTCAATCCGGTAACCGTCGATGATCATGCCGGGTTCCAACGGTGGCGGGAAGGGCAGGTTGGTGTGGCGGCGAATAATCTCGTCTTCTTTGGCTTCGGGCAGTTCATCGACTCTGACCAGTTGGCAGGTCAGATTGTCATCGCTGCGATTATCCGCGGCCTGTTGCATGATTTTTTCGGCAATCAGGGTTAAATCCGCATCTTGGATCAGCAGTTTTTTCAGGGTTTTTTCATCGATAAAGTCATGCACCCCGTCAGTAGTCATTAAAAACAGGTCGCCTGCTTCTAAAGAAAGCGTCCGGTAATCGACTTCCAGATGCGGTTCTATGCCCATTGCGCGGTTAAGATAATTTTTTTCTTTAACCCAGATGCGATGATCGCGGGTTATCTGCTCGAAATTACCCTGCCGCAAGCGATAAATGCGCGAATCGCCGATATGAAAAATATGCGCAGTGTTCGATTTCAGAACAATAATACTGAGCGTGCTGACCATGCCCTTGGTCGATTCATAGCGGCTTTGTCCCTGGCTGTATAGCCAGGAATTGGTTGCGGAAAGAATCTTTTGTCCGGCATGTTTGACCGACCAGGAGTCGGGGGTGCTGTAATAATCGCTTAGAAAGCTGATGACGCAGCAGTGACTGGCCTGTTTCCCGGCGTCGCTGCCGCTCATGCCGTCGGCAATGGCAACGGCTATGCCTTTATGGGTTAATTGCGGGCCTTCCGGTATTAACGAACCGAAAAAGTCCTCATTATCCGGCTTGATGCCTTTATCGCCGGCATAGCCGATGCTGACTTTGAGTGTTGGTTTGGGCATGGTTTATAGTTTATATCCGGGTATAAAAGGCATATCACCACGAAGACACGAAGGGCACGAAGTTTTATCTTGTTTTTTCTTCGTGCCTTCGTGGTGAATTAATCTATTTACATTTATGGGCTGAATATTTCATCCGATTCAATTCAACTCAATCATTTCTACGGTACCGTCTTCTTGAACTTCGGCCATGTGACCTTTCGGTTCGTCAATAAACTGTACGGCAAGCAACACCGATAACGCCACCGCCGCGATGACCACAAAAAATACCGCCGGTGTAACAAACGATAATATGGTCAAAAACAACACGCCGCCGACATTGCCGTAAGCGCCGACCATGCCTGCGATCTGCCCGGTCATGCGCCGTTTAATCAACGGAACGATTGCATATACCGCGCCGCAGCCGCCCGATACAAAGCAGGAGCAGGCCATGGTTATCAATACCGCCAAGGCAATAGGCCATTCCGAATTGATCAGCGACATGCAGAAATAACCTAGCGACAGACCCAGCACAAAAATACTCAAGGATAATTTACGGCCGAATTTATCGCTGATCCAGCCTCCGATTGGCCTTGCAACCAGGTTAATAAAAGCAAAACTACCGCCGAGTAAACCCGCTTCGACCATGGTAATGCCATGCGACTCATGGAAGGTGTCGAAGAAAAACAGCGGCAACATCGAAACAACGGCTAATTCCGAACCGAAGGTAATGAAATAGGCCAAGTCCAGAATGGCAACCTGTTTGAATTTGTATTTATGAATTTCCTCTATCGGGTGTTGCAGATGCTCTTCATTGACATGGATGATTTTATAGACGTTATAGAAGAATAAAATCCAAATGCCGGTATAAATACAGAGGGCCGCGTCATTCGATAACAGGTTGGCGCCGGTCGGCGATAATTTCCAGGTTAGCAGGCTCAAGGTGGCGTACAACGGTATGCTCATCAGAATATAGAAAAACAAGTCCCATATGCTGGTGACTTCCATCGCCCCGGCTTTTTTAGGCTTAAAGTAAGTCGAGCCTTTGGGGGTATCGGACACGCTGAAAAAATAGATGACCGAATAAACCAGCGCAATAACGCCTGTGGTTGCAATGGCATAGCGCCAGCCTTCATCGCCGCCGTAGATCAGCGCGAGAGCGGGCAAAGCTCCGGCCGCCGCCGCTGAGCCGAAGTTTCCCCAACCGCCGTAAATACCTTCGGCAATACCCACTTGTTTGGCCGGAAACCATTCGCCGACCATGCGGATGCCGATCACAAAACCGGCGCCGATAAAACCCAATAAAAAACGGGCCAGGGCCAGTTGTTCAAAACTGGTCGCAAAAGCGAACATAAAACAGGGAATGCTGCCCGCCGCCAACAAGGTTGAATAAGTGCGTTTAGGGCCGAATTTATCGACCAGAATGCCGATCACGATGCGCGCCGGAATGGTCAAGGCGACGTTTAAAATCAGGATGGTTTTTATTTCCGAGTTGTTCATGCCCAGCGTTTTAGCGATCACCATCATTAACGGTGCATGGTTAAACCAGACTACGAAGCTGATAAAAAAAGCCATCCACGTCATGTGGAGAATTTTGGTTTTTCCCGAAAAGGAGAACAGGTTAAGGCGTTGAGAGGACATGATAGATTTCCAGTTATAAAGATTACTGGATTAGCAAAAGCATGTTGCATGCCAGATACGCTGAGGCGGTAGCAATGCAGGGTTATTTAAGGTGCGGACGGTCGCAAATGTAGGGCATAAAGCACCAAAAGGAGGCGCTTTAGATGTGCTTCATTGACTTGTGTATTGCTCGCTTGCTGTATTTTCGTAGTCTTAGGCGTAGCGCTTATCTACACTCGGATTGGCAAGGTGCGGAACGCTATGAAATTGAAAGAAAAGGGCGGGTAAGCACCATAATAATGCGCTGCGCATTATTATGGTGCAATGTGGGGTGAGTTATTTTGGTGCAAAAAAGCCCTGAATTTTAGAAGCTTATATTGCCTTGTAACCAGACTTTTTGAGTGTCGGTTGTCCCCCCAAAGGTCTCTGCATCGTAATAAGCGTATTTGGCTAACACCGAATAATGTTTGCCGAATTTCTTAAGCGCCGAGAAATCATATTCCTTGCCGTAACGGAAACGTCCGGTATCATCGCTAAAGTCATGATAAACCCCGCTTAATACGATGCTGCCGCGATCCAGCGTGGTATATACGGTGCCGAATACATCGCGAATACCGTTTGCCGGAGTCGCCAGGAACAAGTCCGCCCAGCCTTGAAACGCATGGTTGGTGCCCAACGGCGTGTCGAAGGTTTTATTAAGGCCGCCGCCGTTAAGCTGTTCCATCGCGCCTTGGAAGGTGAAGTTATAGGCGGTAAAACCGCCCATCAAATTAAAGCGGTTGGCTTGATACGGCGTAGCGCCATGGCCGTAATTTTGTTGGAAGCTCCATTCAGCGGTATAAACCAAGCCGTAGTTATCGCTCAGCTTGAAAGAGTCCCCCGGTTTTTGCCAGTTGCTCATGCGCAAGCCGTAGGTTTCGCTGGACTTTTCATAGTTTTCCTTCTCGGTATAATCCAGCCAGTAGCCGTAACCGACCAGATTGCCGTAATCGCCGACTTTATAATTGACGTTCAGAATCGGAGCGTTGATGTTTTCGGTCGTGGAGGTGAAGGTGTTGACGTTGCCGATATAGCCGGCGTTAATGGTCAGTCCGAACAGCTGTTGATTGTTGTGGGTGATCAGCACCGAATCAAAGGTTGTTTCCATCTGCCGCCAGCCGACGTTGCCGATAAAGCGGTCGTCGTCGAGTTTGATGCGTTGCCGTCCGCCTTTAATCACGGTATCGGGAATACCTGCGTAGCTGATCCAGAGTTGGTTGAGTTCGCTTTTTTCGGGGTCGGGAATTGTTGAGTAGCGGGTAATGCCGTTGCGTGTACTGTTGAAATCCTCGGTCATGGCAAGATTGCCTTCATATTCGGCATAACCTTGTATGCCGTGAAATACCGGCGACAGCAAACCGGCCCGCAAACGCGAAGTGACGCCATTGGCTGTTTTGGTGGTTCCTCGGTCTTGATCGACGTTTTCCCAGCGAGTGTTCAGGTCAATCTTGATCGCGCCGTTTTTACCGTAATGATAGAAATTGAGCGCGTCTTCAACTTTCTGGGTCATGTCAGCCAAGGCCGAGCCGCTGACGACAGCGAGCGCCAGCACTGAAGCTGAGGACAAGGGACGATTGGTTTTTTTCTGCGGCATAAAGCCTCCTTTTGTTGAGGTAACGCGGTTGTTGATAAACTGCTATTAATGGGTATGATCGCACTCGGTTAGAAAGCTTAATATGCTTTCCCGGTATTTATAATAATCAGGATGCTCCAGCAGGGCTTTACGACTGCGCGGTCTGGGCAGATCAATTTCTTGGATTTTGCCGATTTTGGCGTGCGGGCCGTTGGTCATCATCACCACCCGGTCGGCCAGCAGGATGGCCTCGTCGACATCATGGGTAACCACAATGGCGGTGACGTGGGTTCTTTCCCAGACTTCCATCAACACTTCCTGCAATTCCCAGCGGGTCAGCGAATCCAGCATGCCGAACGGTTCATCCAATAACAGCAGTTTGGGCGACAAGGCAAAGGCGCGGGCAATACCGACCCGTTGACGCATGCCGTTGGACATGTCGCCGGCTTTTTTGCGGAGCGAGTCGCCCAAACCGACACGGGTCAGGTAATATTCAACGATGTCATCGCGTTCCGATTGGGAGGCGTGCGGATAGACTTTATCGACGCCGAGCATGACGTTTTCAAACGCAGTCAACCAGGGAAACAGGCTGGGCGCCTGAAATACCACGCCCCGATCGGGTCCCGCGCTGGCAATTTCCTTGTTGTCCAGAATAATAACGCCTTCGGATACGCTGTTGAGACCGGCGGTCATCGATAGCACGGTTGATTTGCCGCAGCCGGAATGGCCGATGATCGATATGAATTCGCCTTTTTTCATTTTCATATCGAAACCGTCCACGACTTTAACCGTGCTGTTGCCGTCGGGAGTCGGGTAGATTTTAGACAGCTGCGAAAATTCCAGGTAACGGGGGCGGCCTAAATCGTCCTGCGCGGGCTTTAAAGCGGATTGGTCGCGATCCCAGTCATTGCTGGTATTGGGCCTGACATTGGGCAGAACGACTTTATCAGTAGTCGAAGCCAGGTTTTTTTCGATGCCGATGTCCATTAAATAACGGGTTATTTCGGCGCGCAAGCGTTTAAATTCGGCGTTATGGTTTAACGCAGTCCGGTCTCTGGGACGGTCGATATTGACATGAAAATCGGGGCCGAAGGTCGCATCGGGGCCCGGATTAAGCGGGATAACCCGGTCGGCCATGTAGATAGCTTCGTCGACATCGTTGGTAATCAGGATGACGGTTTTCTTTTCCTGAGACCAGATTTGCAAAATTTCATCCTGCAAGTTGCCGCGCGTCAATGCATCCAGCGCGCTGAGCGGTTCGTCCAGCAGTAAAATATCGGGACTGGCCGCCAAGGCGCGGGCGACATTGACCCGTTGGCGCATGCCGCCGGACAGTTCGGCGGGTTTTTTATCCATGGCCGCGCCGAGATTAACCATCTTGACGTATTTTTCGGTATGCGCTTTACGTTGTTCGGGGGACCAGTCTTTAAAAATCTCATCGACGGCCAACGCTACGTTTTCAAATACCGTCAGCCAGGGCATCAGCGAATAGTTTTGGAACACGACGCCGCGATCCGGCCCCGGTTCGGTAATTGGTTGCCCTTGTTTCAGCACTTCGCCGCTATCGGCCTGAATTAAGCCTGCAATAGCCGAGATTAGCGTGGTTTTGCCGCTGCCGGAAAAGCCGACAATGGCGACGAACTCGCCTTCTTTAATGCTCAGGTTGATGTTGTTGAGTATGGATGTCGCGCCATAGCTTTTGCACACGGCCTTTAATTCCAGTAAAGGCTGGTGAGCGTCATTCGATGGCGCGGGCGACTTGCTCTGGGTACGCGTGTTCACAATATTAAGATTTACGACGGACATCACCGACTCCTTGATTAAAGCGCTCTACCGAAAGAGAATATGTTTTGTAGGGACTGCATGATACGGTCCAAGGCAAAGCCGATCAGACCGATGGTAAATACCGCGACCATGATTCGACCCAAGGAGTTGGAACTGCCGTTCTGGAATTCATCCCAGACGAATTTGCCCAACCCCGGATTTTGCGCCAGCATTTCCGCAGCGATCAGTACCATCCAGCCCACGCCCAAGGATAAACGCATACCGGTAAAAATGTAAGGTAATGCGGACGGCAAAATGATTTTCTTGATTTGGGTGCTCCAGCTAAGACGTAACACTTTGCCGACATTGATCAGGTCCTTGTCTATCGATGATACGCCAACGGCGGTATTGATCAGGGTCGGCCACAGCGAACACAGGGTGACGGTAATCGCCGAAGTCAGAAAGGATTTTTCAAACCAGGAATCATCGGTAGTCACATACACGGCACTGACCACCAGGGTGACGATGGGCAGCCAGGCTAATGGCGATACCGGTTTGAAAATCTGCACCAGCGGGTTGATCGCGGAGTTGAAGATCGGACTCATGCCGCAGAACAGACCGAGCGGCACTGCGATCAGGGTGGCAATCACAAAACCGGCAAAGACCGTGTAAAGGCTGGTGAAAATCTTGTCGAGATAGGTGGCCTGGCCGTTATAGGGACGGACTCTTATTTCGGCGGTCGGATCTTCCGCGTGTTTTTGCTCGTTGCGGGCTTGCTGGCGTTGGTAATATTCGGTTTCTTTGGCCCGTTCTGCGTAATGATCGTGCAGTAATCCGGCGGCTTCGTGCCATACCGCGATTGGACCGGGAATGGCACCCAAACTGGTGTTGACCTTGGAAGCGGAAAAGCTCCACAGTCCCAGAAACAGCATAAATGCGACGATGGGGATGCCCATAATCAGCCAAAGTTGGCGGATTTGCAGCGAGGGGTTTTCGCCTGCGGCTATTTTTACCAAAGGAATAAACCAGGTGAGTCCGGTTATGTTAAAAAATTTGATGATTTTATTGTGCATTGCTTGGCTCCTGAATTTTCACCGACTGTAGGGGTGCATTTGTTTTACGTATCGTTGCTTTGTCAAATAGGTTGATAGCCTGCCTCAGCAGGCGAGACAACCGAAATAAATGCCAACGGTTCGGGGTTATCGTTAAATACCCCGTGGACTTCACCGCTATGGGCTACGACTACATCGCCCGCCATAATCGGTTGGGTAGTGCCATTAGTGTCCAGATAATAGTGGCCTTTGCCGGTTAATACGGTCCAGGTATCCTGTCCCTGAGGATGAACATGCAGGGGGATTCGCTGGCCCTGCTGTATGTACCAAGCCACTACCACCGCATCTTTAGATTGGCTGACAACCGAACGTATCGGTTCACCGTCAGCCGGTTGAAAAAATGCGATGCTGTTTAATATTCTTGGCCTTGTCATGTTTAACGTTCCCCTCAATATATTTAACTCGGGCCGGTTGCCAAGCCGGCGCTTGACAACCCAGGATCTACGAAAACCGTGACGCTGAAGCGTCTTTCCAGTGTTCCCACGCCGGAGCGTGGGAGCGAATACCATGTCAACTACTCAACGACTTTGCCGCCGACCACTTTTTGCTTGCCTTTAAGACCGATAGGGAATTTGGTCAGATAATCATTGGGCTTGGTCGCGTCAAACGTTACGCCGTCAATAAACTCTGCGCTAGGCGGTTTGATGCCGGTTTCGTTGTCGGCAGGGAAATCGCCGGCTTTCGCTTTACCTTCGGTAATCAGCTCCTTAGCCGCTGCCATGTAAATATCGGGACGGTACACTTTTTTAGCGGTTTCCAGATACCAGGCATCGGTTTTGTATTCGTTGATTTGTCCCCAGCGGCGCATTTGGGTCAGGCTCCAGACCGCATCGCTGTAGTAAGGGTAAGAGCCGTTATGGCGGAAGAATACGTTGAAATCGGGCAAGTCGCGTTTGTCGCCCTTTTCATACTCGAAGGTGCCGTTCATGCTGTTGGCAAGAACCTCATAGTCGGCGCCGACATATTGTTTTTGCGACAGCATTTCCACGCCTTCATTGCGATTTTTGTTGTTTTCCGCATCCAGCCACATCGATGCGCGAATCAAGGCTTTGATAACCGCTTTATGGGTATTGGGATTTTTATCCGCCCATTCTTTGTTTACGCCGAAGATTTTTTCAGCGCTGTTTTTCATCAGCTCATAATCGCTGATGACCGGCACGCCGATGCCTTTGAATACCGCTTGCTGGTTCCACGGTTCGCCTACGCAGTAGCCGACAATCGTGCCTGAATCCATCGTGGCCGGCATTTGCGGCGGCGGTGTTACCGACAGCATCGCTTCTGCGCCAATCTGACCGGAAGTGTCTTCAGGCGGCGCATAAAACCCAGGTTTGATACCGCCTGCCGCCAGCCAGTAACGCAATTTCATGTTGTGCGTGCCAGTCGGGAAGGTCATCGCCATGTTGAAGGGTTTGCCCGCGCTTTTGTATTTTTCCAGCACCGGTTTCAAGGTATCCGCTTTAACTGGATGTACCGGTTTGCCGTCTTTCATCGGAATTTGCGGCTTCATTTGATTCCAGACATCGTTGGATACGGTAATCGCATCGCCGTTTAAGGTCATGGTGAAAGCGCTGACAATATCGGCCTTGGTGCCATAGCCGATGGCGGTGCCAAAGGGCAGCGTTGCCAGCATGTGCGCGCCGTCCAGTTCGCCGCTGACGACTCGGTCCAATAAAACCTTCCAGTTGGCTTGTGCTTCAACTTGAACGGAAAGACCTTCATCTTCGAAATAGCCTTTTTCCAGGGCAACCGCCAAAGGCGCCATATCGGTCAGTTTGATGAAGCCGAGTTTTAAACTTTCTTTTTCCAGTTTGTCGGCTGCGTAGGCGCTGGTTGCAAAGGAGAAGGTTGATACCGCAGCCACGGCAACCAGTGCCGTAACCAGTTTTTTAATAGTAAATCGTCCGGTTTGTTTCATATTGACCTCAGCAGGTTTGAAAAAATCAGCAAAAAAAAAGCGCCACCCAACGGAATATGTACTGTATTCAGTTTGGTAGACGCCTTTGTCTGTTTTGGTTCGCCGTTGAACCGATATTTTTTTGGCGCCCCGTCGTTGGAGCTCCTGTATTGTTTAAAGCAATGCTCGTGCCAAAATTTGGAAATGCTTGTTTGATGAATTTAAGTTAATGAATCTAGGCGGTTATAGCGTGTATTGGTTAAGCGAAGGCGAAATGGGCCGGAGCCGGTAACGCATCAATTTTGTGCATTCAGCTGTCAGTTTGCACCAACTATGAAAAATCGACGACTAATGCGCCTCCATATCTTCCAGTTCAATATTGAGCGCTTTTGTCGAGAGCAGTAATTCGCTTATTGAGGCTAACAACGATAAAACGATAAAAATCATGCTGAATACAAACGTAATGTTGCCGAGATATTGCAGTCCGTAAAAAATCAGTCCCATAGTGATGGTGCAGCAGATGATGCCAACGACTCCCAGCACTTGCATAGCCACAATAAAGCGGATGCGAAGCCTTAGGCTGTCGATCTGTTTTTTTGCAACCGGGCTTTGGGTTTTGTTGAACAGGTTGTGCTGTTCTCTAATCCGGCTGGCAATCGCTAGAAAACGGTTGGAATAGGCTAAAAATAACACGGAAATGGCGGGAAATAACAAGGCGGGGGTGGTGATGGCGATGTCCATAATTATATATAAAAGGAATACGGCTAATAGGTCGCAAAACAAAAGTTAATTTTTTAGATAATATGTAGGTGTTCATAAGTTTCTTGACATGAGTGGCATGTGTGGGAGCGGCTTTAGCCGCGACAATCGCGGCTAAAGCCGCTCCCACACATGCCAGAAAACTTTTGCCCAACTACTTAACAGCCGGAGCGCAGATGATGCGAAGTATTATTCGCCCGGAAATATCTTGTTCCGGCATAGGTGTATCCTTGTCGGGCATGCTACGCCTCATCCGTCGCGGCCAAAGCTCATTAAAGCCGGATTAAAACTCGTCCCACTCATCGCTGCCGGCAAGTTGTAACTGTAATTTTTTAACGGCGCTTATGCTGGCTAATGGGCGTTCTTTTTTCGCGGGCGGTAAATGGAAATAGTTGTTTGACGCGGCTGAGTTGCTCGCCACTTTAAAACTGCTCACGTTGATGACCAGGTTTTGCGCCTGTTCTTCCAGCAATTCCGCTGCGGCCGCGGCTTGTTCTACCAGGGCGGCATTTTGCTGGGTTACGTCATCCATTTGAGCGATCGCTTGGTTGACTTGTTCGATGCCGGAGCTTTGTTCGGCGGAAGCGGCGGTGATTTCAGACATCATCTCGGTAACGCCGCGGATGGAGGCGACAATTTCTTCCATAGTCTGCCCGGCTTGGCCGACTAACTCGCTGCCTCCCGAGACTTTGTCTACCGAATCATTGATCAACTCTTTAATTTCTCCGGCGGCGGTCGCGGCGCGTTGCGCAAGATTGCGCACTTCCACCGCTACAACGGCAAAGCCGCGGCCTTGTTCTCCGGCGCGGGCGGCTTCTACCGCGGCGTTGAGGGCAAGAATGTTGGTCTGAAAGGCAATGCTGTCGATTACTGCGATAATATCTCCGATTTTGCGCGAGGATTCATTGATTTCATTCATCGTCGTCACGACTTGGCCGACCACTTTAACGCCTTTACCTGCAATGTTCGATGCGTCGACGGCGAGCTGGTTGGCATGTTGGGCGTTGGCGGCATTATGCTGCACGGCGGAGGTCAGTTGTTCCATGCTCGCGGCGGTTTGTTCCAGGCTGGCGGCTTGCTCTTCGGTGCGCTGAGATAAGTCATTGTTCCCGGAGGCGATTTCTTTAGCGGCGGTGTTAATGTTGTCGGTGGAGTCTTTGATGTTGCCGACCAGGTCTTTGAGGTTGCTTACAATGCTATTCATGCCGGCGATCACTTCGCCAAAAGTGCCGGGATAGTCTTTGTCGATGGTTTGGGTCAAGTCGCCTTGAGCCAGGGCGTCAGCGACATGCAAGACATCGTTAAAGCCGACATCGCAGGTTTCCATCAAGTTATTGAGATTAGCCAAAATCCCCTTGAACATGAACTCGAATTTATCCGGATCGCTACGCTTTGAGAAATCGCCTCGAGCGCCTGCTTCCGCGAGCATTTTGATTTCGTTGTTAACAGCGAGGAAGGTTTTTTTTGCATTGTCCATAATCTTGGTAATGACGATGGTCTCTCCCGGCAAAACGTCCATGTCAACAGAGAAATCGCCTTTTGAATACTGAGAGACGATGCTGATCAGCTTTCTGTTTATTGTGATGCGCGATTGAATCAAGTCGTTAATTTCATAAGCTATTTTTCCGTATATGCCGGAGAATGTCGAGCTGTCGAGTTGCTCTTTGACCCAGCCCTGGGCGTGCTTTTGCGCCATGTCGTCCAGGCCGTTAACGAAGAAGTTGATAGAATCCTGCATGTCTTTCATAGAGCACAATAAATCGCCGATTTCATCTTTTCGATGCGTGTCGATGCGGGAGTTCAGATCGCCATTGGCAATGGCTCCTGCAACCTGTTGCAGGTTTTTGAGCGAGCTGATAATGCCGCGACTGATCAGTACGGTCAGTATGACGGCCATGGCAACGCTGAAGATGAAAATGCCGACCAAGAAGATTTTGTAGCGGTATATTGTTGCGTGCGCTTGTGTTTCATCTTCCAGATTACGGGCTGTTGCCAGTTTTACTACCTCATTAATGGCATTACGATGCTCTTCATAAGCGTGACGCATTTTCAGCAGGCTGGCGAGCGAGCCGTCACGGTCACCGGCCTGGATGCTCGGTAGAAAGTGTTGATCGGCTTCATTGTAAAAGGTTTGCGCTGCCCGGTAAGAGCGGTCAAGTAAAGAAACCTGAAATTCCTGTTGCAACGCTTGCTCTGTCCAGTAGTTATGACGGGTCTCGTATTCCGCTTTTAGTGTTTGAAATTGCGTCATTAAGCCGCTGATTTCAGACGGGTCGGTGGTTTGGGATAATTGCAGCGTCACCAGATAGGATTCGATGATGTATTCGGGCGGGGGCAGAACATCGGCAATAATATCTTTACCCTGGACGATGCGTTGATAAATGGGGCCATTAACATTCAATGTCTTCATAGCCTTGAATGATGAGAAACCGAATAGCGAAAAACCGATGATCAAGGTGCTTACAATGATCGTAAAACGCATTTTGATCGTTAATCGTTGAGAGTTTTTCAAATTAGTTGGCATGATGCAATCTCCTGTTTCTATATTTATGATTGGGATTGTTAAGTGGTAAATAGTTCGCTTTGATCGGGGGCACGTCCAGGCATCTGTTTGTTGCAGGCCATTACGATGGTTATGCGTCGACCCCCTGTCGATATCAGGAGGTATTGATGCCTGCAAGACAAGGGGCTTAAATCGCTGCGAATATTCAAAACCATAGATGCTCGACGGCAATGTCACATATAAGACGCGTTCGTTTATTAAGTTGTTAGGCTTTTTCGGTCCTTGCTTGGAGCAAAAAAAAGCGCCTCCAAGCGGAATGCTTCTGCATTCAGTCTGTTAGACGCCTTTGTCAATATGGTTCGCCGTTAAACCAAGATATTTAAGTACCCCGCTAGTGGAACTTCTAAACTGTTGAAAGCAAGCGTTGTGCCAAAATTGTTATATGCATTTTTATATAAATATTATTTAGTAATTACAATAAGTTACTGAGTTTCTGTTAGATAGTAAGGATAGTTAAGGGTTTGAAAATAATGCATCGAATAAGTGCAATCATCCTCGGTGTTGCACCAATTAAGCCCTATTGATGCGCGGCATAGGACTGGTCGCACCAAAAGTAGGCGCTTTACGAGTACATGGGCGATATTGGTTCTTTGATATTAACTTTCGTTGCCGGGCGGCTTGGCAATATCGGCTTGTGTCCCGGTTGTGAGGATTGTGCTGAAGACAGTGCAAGGCCGAAGCAGCGTAGCGCCGGCTTTAGTTAGCCAATCGACTGCTCCGATTCGGCATGAAATCTGCTTATACTTGGATAATCATTATTAATCCTCGGCTATTTTGATGATGGCTAAGATAAGTCCCTTCAGATGATTGAAAACGACCGGTTGCTGATAAGCGGCTTTCTTCTATAAAGAACACGGCTGGATATGAAAACATTTATTAAGGTAACGGAAATATGGCTGCCCACAAAAGATCGTACCCGTTTGGAGTTTAGCGCAGGATTGTATGGTTCTTTGAATGAATTCCGGGTCGCCAGCGAAAAGGAATCCTTCGCTTATGATGAAGGGCTGCCCGGTAAAGCATGGGCCGTAGGCCATCCGGTGGTATTAACGGAATTTGACCACTCGTATTTCAAGCGGACCAAATCAGCCAAAAAAGCAGGGTTAACCTGCGGCATTGCGATACCTGTTTTTTCAGGTGAATTTATAATGGCGGTGGTGGTTTTTTTGTGTGGCGACGATCACCATCATGCCGGCGCTATAGAAGTATGGAGTAACAGTTCAGAGAAAAATACCGAGCTGACTGTTATTGACGGATATTACGGCACGCTGGACGATTTTGAGAGAATGTCTAAAAAAATGAGCTTCATCAAAGGTTCCGGTTTACCTGGGCAGGTATGGGAAACAGGCATGCCTGAGCTGATAGAGGACCTGGGGCAAGCGCAGGCTTTTATCAGAAGCCCTGATGCCAGAAAAGCCGGGATAACAACGGTACTGGGTATTCCGGTTTCGGTTGCTGAAAATCAGGTTTATATCATGACGTTTTTGTCGGCTAAGGCTACGCCAATTGCCAAACGCTTACAGATATGGGTGCCGGATGAAAGTGGACAACGGCTGGTGTGTCAGTCCGGATACAGTAAGCAAAATGATGAGCTGGCGGAAATGTTTGAAACTATCGCAGTACGCAAAGGTGAGGGTATATTGGGCAGAGTATGGCTAACCGGCGTTCCCGCTATCAGAAATAACTCGGAACTTGCCCCGGCAGAGGGACGCTTGAATTCCATGCTTGCAATGCCTGTCATCGATGGCGGGAAGTTGAAAGCGGTGGTTGCTTTTCTGTTTTAGGTTAGCATTGTCTTAGCCTTGGATGGGGGCAAAAAGAGCAGTGCAATAAGGCTCGGCTTATTGTCGCCGGTAGGGATGAAGATGAAAAATCATAGCCATTCGGCTGCAATATCAATTAATAAAATACGCTCGTCGTCCAGCCTAAGCGATAGGGTTTTGCACAGCATATCGCTATTAAAATCCCGGTAACGCTCAGAGGTTACCAGCCGGTAACTGTCTTTTGCCGATTCAAGCGCCAGCAGTTGATAAAAATAAGGTCGCCATGCCCAGTTAAAGCCAATTTGAGCCGGGTCCTCGAACCACTCGCCTTCGGTAAAATTAAAATTCGATGAGATTTGGTCGCCTTCGTTATTGCATAAATAAAATCGTAAGATGCCGCTTTTTTCAAAGGGGTGCGCTGATAATTTGTCGATATGGAAATCGGTTTCCAAGGATTTTTTCAGGAGTTCGATTAAATCCTTAATGTTGGCGATAAACTGTATTTTGTGTTCTTCTTTGGCTAAGGTCTTTTTCAGGAAGGTCTTTCGTAATGAATTGATTTGTTTTTGATAATACAGCGGTTCTTTAAATTCCGCGGTGGCGGGCGAAAACAGGTAGCCTTGCATAAATTGAGCGCCGCAGCTTAAACCGAAATGGAAGTCTTCAACGGTTTCCACGCCCTCGCAAACGATGCGGCAACCGGTGCGTTTCGCCAGACGCGATATCAAATGCACTACATCGCTGGCTATACCGCCTTTGGCGGCATTCTGGAATAATTGCATGTCCAGTTTGATGATGTCGGGTTGTATGGCCATGACTCTTTCCAACTGAGAAAAGCCGGCGCCAAAATCATCAATCGCTATTTTTAAGCCGTGTCGGCGATATACGCTGACAATTTCGACAAGCTTGTCCAGGTCGCCTTTTGATTCGGTTATTTCAATAATAATGCGGCTTCTGTCAATATTAAATTCGTCCAGCATTAACAGCGTCGGTAAGGAATTGAAGTCAGTGATCTGATCGATCCAGGCGGCTGAAATATTGATGGTTAAATAGCCTTTGTAATTTGATCGGCTAAATTGCTCCAGAGCTTGACGGCGAACCATGCGGTCCCAGGCTATCAGTTGGTCGGAGGCAATATCGGTGGAAGAAAACAGTTCGCCGGCCGAAATAATTCGGCCCGTGGCGTCATATTGCCGGGCTAACGCTTCGTAACCGATGATAGTGCCGCTGGCCGCGCCAACAATGGGTTGAAAATAAGGGAATAGTATTTTTTCTTGATTCATAGGTTTGATTTGTTTGGCTAATGTCTTATAGCAGCTGAAAGAGCCGCTGACAGTGTTAACAATAGGCCCAAAATAAGAGAATAGTTTTTTTTCCGGATTCATAATAGGGATGTCTATTTAATGAGTTCAGTCATAGAAACAGCAATTTTCGCTATTTCCCCGATTACTATATTGCTGTTCATCGCCAGTTCTTTTGTGCGCGGTAAATATCTTGTTCAGTTGATTTACCGTTTGCCATTGTTCAAATTCGTGTTAAGGCGTTTTTTATGTTTGATGTGGAAATATCAAAACACGGGCAACTCTCGGCAAGTCATGGAAATATCGTCTTGGCTCAGGCAAAAAAAAACGTCTCCCAGCTGAATATTTAATATATTTAGACTGATAGACGCCTTTGTCAACATGGTTCGCCATTAAACCAAGATTTCGTTAGCACTCCGCCATTGGAGTCTCTGAAGTGTTAACAGCAATCGTTGTGCCAAAATTTATATATCGCTTATTTATGTTAATTATTTAACAAATATAAGTGGTTATAAGTTGTCTTCGGCATAACAAGGGTGGTCGGGGCGCTTAAAAGGACGCACTTAATAAGTGCGGCTTTCCTGTGTATTGCACCAATTAGGCGCTTTTGTGGTGCGATTCGGCGTGCGGGAACGGTAGTCGGTTGTTTTTATGAGCTGGCATAAAAGCTGCTTTGTTATAGGTAGCTGTCATGAGTTCTTGGGATCAAAAGATGTCTAAAATGAGCCATATCAATGTCATAGAGAAATATGAGGAGCATCGCATCGCTATCCATGATCTGCTTTCCTCCATTTTGAGTTGTTTTGCCGATGACAAAATGTTCGAGAAAAGCCAGGAGGAACTTACCGAGTTACTCAATTCCCTGTGCTCTTATTATCCGTTCGTCAGTCTTCTTTACCTGCTGGACGCAACAGGCAAGCAAATCTGCATGAACGTGCCGGGCAGTCATTTTAAGCAGCATCCTAAAATCGGCCTGGATGCGGACCGTAGTAACCGGCCATACTATGCGGCTGCGATGAAGACCGACGGTGTCGCGGTAACGGAGCCTTATTTGTCCAGTGTCAGACGGGAACTCTGTCTGTCCGCCAGTATGAAAGTGAATAATGACGACGACGCAATAAAGGGCGTTGTGGTGCTGGATATTGATCTTAGCTCCATGTTGGCGATATTGACTGGCGACAGCAGGCGCATTCATTTCGAGCCTTATTTTAAAACCATGTATACGCTGATTGTGTCCGGTTTGTTTACGGTCGCATTGATGTTGCTTTATGCGGCCGGAGTCGAGTGTTTGGATGTGCTATATGCGATGATGACGCCGGAAAAGCGGCTGGAGATGCCGTTGGGCGTGGTGATTTACCTGACTTTGAGCCTGGCTATTTTTGATCTGGGCAAGACAACGCTGGAAGAAGAGGTGCTGTTGTACAAGGATGTGCTCAGGCATAGCTCGACACGGCGCACCATCACCCGGTTTATTGCGGTGATTATTATCGCGGTGTCCATTGAATCGCTGTTGATGATTTTTAAATTCGCCTTAAAGGGCGATGGCGAACATATTATCGAAGCGGTCTGGATTATTATCGCGGTGGCGTCGCTGCTGGTGTCGCTGGGTGTTTACGTTTACTTGGGCAGCAAGGCGGAGGGGATGCTGCTGAATAACCGCGATAAGCAGAAAGCGGGTTAAGAGAATGGCAATAATAACGTAATCAAGGCAACGTATAATCGTGTCGGGCGCTGTCGTTCGGTCATTGACGGGCAGGGGGCGCTAGATATGAACTCATGGGTTCGACATTGAACCTGGAACGCAACACATTATCAATCGATATTATGACAACAAAATATACTCCCCTAAAAGATCACGATACCCCTATCAAGGTATTGTTTACCGGTTATCTGTGTACGGTTGGCCTAGGCTATCTTTTCGCATTAATCCAAATTTTGTTTACCCACGGCATGGCGGACGGTAAATTCGGATTGTCCGTTGATGATATTGTTTACAGTTATTACGGCAATCGGTCAGGCACGGTTTTGGAGCAAAAACTGAATGGTTCGATGAAAGATAATGCCCCGGAGCAGGAACGTTTTAAAATTATGGAATGGGTTAGGGACGGCGCGAATAGCGATGATTATAAGGCGGACGGCATCGACAAAATAATCGAGAACCGTTGCGTGATGTGCCATAACAAGGAAGCGTCCGGGATACCGGATTTTACCCAATTCGAGGCGCTAAAAGCCTTAACCACAGAGGATACGGGGGCTACATTCGCGTCATTAACGCGGGTTTCGCATGTGCATATGTTCGGCATCAGTTTCATCTTTATGTTTGTGGGGCTTATTTTTAGTTTTGCGGAGACCACGACAACGCAATATAAGTGCATTGCTATCGGCATGCCCTATGCGTTTCTTGTCGCCGATATATTGTCATGGTGGTTGACCAAGATTCACCCGATGTTTGCCTGGCTGGTTATTTTTGCCGGTATGGGCATGGGCGTTTCATTCATGTTTATGTGGGTAACGTCTATTTTGGAAATGTGGCTGTTTAAACCGGTCTTCATTGACGGCTTGGGTTCGCGTTATTTGCAGATGCGCGATAGTACGGATGCGTCATTTGCGGACAGGTTATGGTTTTATGCCAAGACGCTAGGGAAGAAGGTTAAACCGGCGGCGGCTTTTGTAACAGAACAATGGTTAACGCGCGGTTGGCCTGTCGTTAAGGAGTGGTTGAAAAAAATAGTCTAGGCCGTCGGCTTGCTATAGCGCATTTAAGTCTTTGTTTAGATAAGCAACTGACTGAGTATCGTCGTACCCCTATTTCAGGTTTAGCCTGATTCTTCATTGACTGCGTCGTTTTAATCGTAATGATAAAAACGGCGCGTCTTCAATTTTCCGGTTAATGCCGGTCAATACCCAGCCATTCGCGATAGCGTGTATCGGCAGTGATGCCAAAGGGCGTTTGGTTTTTTCCGTAGTGTTAAAACCTCTTCATTTATCTTGGAAAAAACATTTTTCCCACGAAAAAAACGAAAATATTCAAAGAGATACTGGGTCTAAGGTGCTCACTCAACGGGGGGATGACTAAAGCAACAGAATATATTGATTTCTTCCGTGGACTAACTGCCGTTTTTAGGATTATGGATTTAAAGCGCTTGTTAATCCTGGAAAAATTCTTTCCAAGGCGCGCACGGCACGCCCCGCTATCTGTTCTATTACCTAAGTAATTGTTCGTATCTTAATGATTTTTAATGTTTTTTTGATATTGTCTCTATGGAGATTTAAGGAACAATTAAGGATACTGTAATTGTGATGACCGGCTAGCTCACAGAAATGGCGAAATAGACGGTTGTTACAACAGGATCAGATGTTTTTATTGAGTTACATCTGATTATCTTTAAATAGGTTTATGGAGTAATAACAATGAAACAATTTAACAAAAAAATATTAACAGTAAGTATCCTTCTTGCATTGGGCGCAACTTCCAGCGCATGGGCGAATCCTACTAATACAGCGGATACTGTAACTGACAGTCAGACTGCAACGGCATATAGTGACCAAAGCGGGACAGGTACAGCTGCAAATGAATATTCAACTGCGACTGATAACACTAATAACAGCGTTGCCACAACCACTGACAACTCTAATAACTCTGATAACAGCGCTGCCACAACAACTGACAACTCTAATAATTCTGATAACAGCGTTGCTACAACGACTGACAACTCTGACAACAGTGTTACCACAACAACTGACAACACTAACAACTCCGATAACAGCGATAGTTCAGATCACAGCGTCGCCACAACAACTGACAACACTAATAACTCTGATAACAGCAACAACTCCGATAACAGCGATAGTTCAGATCACAGCGTCGCCACAACAACTGACAACACTAATAACTCTGATAACAGCAACAACTCTGATAACAGCAATAGTTCAGATCACAGCGTTGCCACGACAACTAATAGCACCAACAACACTGATAATCGCTATGCGGCTTCAAATGGAGCCGGATCAGCTGCGGCTAATGGCGGCGATGCCAATAGCATCTACAAAGTCAACAATCAATATTTGACCGGATCAGTTACTGGAAATGCTTCTGTTTTGCCAACCGATGCTACGGTATTGGCGGTCATACCCGTCGGCAATCGTATCGACCAATCGATTGTTGGTAACGCGGGTATTACTCAAACCTTTCAAAATTCCGGCAATGGTTTGGCGCAACAATCGGTATTAGTTGATGGCACTGTAACGGTTGGTAATGGCGGCAGCTTTGCACCATAAAGTTTATTAACAGCATTAGTTAACAAACTTCAGTTTGCCGGTGAGTGAGCAATCGCTCGCCGGTTCTTAACTGGCATATCGTCAACGAGGTGAGGAGGGTGCTATGGGAACTATTTTAAAAAGCGGCGTGTTAACGCTATTTGTAGTTATGGCGCAAAGCCAGGCGGCGCAAGCCGGTTCGGTTCAAAATCAGGACAAGTTACTTTTTTCTTCGACCGAAACCGCATTATTAGAAGAGCTGGATAATGCGCGGGGGCGCGAAGGCGTCGATATATTCACTCTTAATAACATGAATGTGCGTGCGACGCTGACTGACAACCAGGCAAACAATAATGTGAATGGCGCCAACATAATTGACGGCGGCTCATTTACACAGGCAAGCGGTTTTACCAGTGTTATTCAAAACAGCGGCAACAACGTCATCATTCAGGATTCGACTATCGTGAATGTAACGATCGTACCTTAGGTAATTTTTAGTGAGTGGAGGTGCGACATGATGCGATTTTTTGTTCAATGTGTTTTTCTCATGCTGACCACATTTTGTAGCAATGCAGGTTCGCTGAATTTTAATGCTATTGCGGGAGCCGGCAATTATCAGGTTCCCGTGACCAGTTTTTTAGAGCGACGATTCAAGACTGTCTACAAGCAGCAGTACGATTTTAGTTGCGGCTCGGCAACGTTGGCCAGTTTGCTGACCTACCATTATGACGATCCGGTAGACGAGCAAAGCGTATTTGTCGATATGTATCAAAATGGTGATCGGGAGAAGATTCAAAAACAGGGTTTTTCGCTGCTGGATATAAAACTTTATCTGGAAAGGCACGACTATCGCTCTGATGGTTTCAAGATCAAATTGGATCAATTGATTACAGCCAATGTTCCGGCCATCACTATTATCAATAATAACGGTTACCTGCATTTCGTTATTATTAAAGGCGTTAATGACCAGGAAGTTCTGGTGGGCGACCCGGCGGTAGGCATAAAGGCAATACCCCGCGATGAATTTGAGGAAATGTGGGAGAACCGTATTTTATTTTTAATCCATGATAAACAGGATGTCGCGGCAAGGCATTTTCAGGACCGGCAGGAGTGGGGGCTTCGGGTTAAGGCGCCGTTAGGTTCCGCTGTCGATCGAGCCAGTTTGGGGCAATTCAATATGTTGCAACCGGGACGTTGGGATTTTTAACTAAGAGGAGTGTTTAACGTGAAAACATATAAATTTAGCGTTTACCGAAAACTCATCAAAGCTGGACTCAGGATGGCGGTTTTAGGCGGTTCCGGCTTGGCCTGCCAGGTATCGGCGGACGACATGACAAGCATTGCCGCTCAACAGTTTGACCAGTGGGATCGTGCCTCTGACAGCGAGTTGGATCAACTAAGAGGAGGGTTTGAGCTGCCCAACGGAACGAACATCGATTTTAATTTGGAAAGAATCACTTCGTTGAACGGTTCGGTAGTTTCTTCCTCATTTTTCCAGTTACCGGAAAATGTCTCATTGTTTCAGAACGGAACCCTGAATCAAGCTCCGGAGTTGGCCATGTCGGGGTTGGGATCTGCTATTCAGAATAATCTCGATAATCAGGTTATCAGAACGGTTACCGATATTAATATAGCGGTCAGTAACTTAAAAGGCTTGGATTTGAATAATAGCGGCGCGGTTTTTAATAACCTGATTATGCCCAATGTGCATTAAGCCAACTAAAGGCTTGAGTGGTCGGTCATTATCCACTCTGTAGCGGTGTTAAATAAATCCCGATAGTCGCATTGATTCGTTTAAGAGCAAAACGAGTTACGTCTGTGATCCGGCTCGTTACGAAGCTGATTGGTCGCGCTATGCGTGAACTAATGATGTAAGAAAACGCTACCTTCAGCAAATTAATAGCATGGCGCCTACGTATTTATACTAATTGTTCCGACAAGTTTAATAACTTATAAAGTTAACCGGATAGCCTGTTTTTTATCACCTATCTTTTCAGGGCCTTATATTTATATATAAGGTTAGAGTCAGCGTGATTTTAAAAACAATTAATAAGTCATTTGTATTCTAAATGACAATAGAGGGAATTTAATTGCTGTTAAGTCAATATCATAAAAATGGAAATAATAATATGAAGATGAACGTTAGGAGTGGACAATATCCTCTATTTTTGGCTATCAAAGGGGGGCTTTTTATCTGTTGTATGTTTTTTGTAAACAGGAGTTATGCAGAAACAGTTAAGCAAAATAATACTGCGGCGCAATATAAGAAATTAATTGCCGAGCAGCAAAAAGAGTTCCAAATACAACGGCAGATTATTGCGGAGCAAGGCAAAGAACTCGAACAGCTTAAATTGCGCCTTGATGCGTTAGCCAATCAAGCCACGGAGAATAAAGCGGCGCCGGCTCAGACATCGCAAATCGCTTCGGCAAAAAATAACAATGCGCCGTCAGTATCGTCTAATAAGCTCCCTTCCAAGCCTGTCGGTCAGGCGCCTCCCGGAGCGACGGAAAAACCGAGGCCGCCGGAAATACCCAGGTTAAGCGACACCGTAGGCGGCGTGTTAACCAGGCAAGGCAAAATTGTTGTTGAGCCGTCGTTGTATTACGCTTACACCAGTAATGACCGGGTGTTTCTCGATGCATTTACCTTTCTGCCCGCCATCGCCATTGGCCTTATCGATCTTCGCTCAGTTAAACGGCACAATTTTATCGGCGCTTTGGGCGCACGTTACGGCATAACGGATCGATTGGAGGTGGAATTCAGATTCCCTTATGTATACCGTGATGATACGCAACGCTCACGGCCGGTCAGCATTGGCGCGGGCATTGATGAAACCTTTAATGCAACCGGAAGCGGTATTGGCGATCTTGAATTTGCCAGTCGTTATCAGCTTAACAGCGGCGTCGGCGGTTGGCCGATTTTTGTCGGTAATATCGTCGCAACGGCGCCGACAGGAAAAAGCCCTTTCGATGTTGTGTCTGCGCAAGCTCAAGGCGTTCCCGGAGCGACCTTTCCAACCGAATTGCCGACCGGCGCCGGGTACTACAGTTTTCAGCCCAGTGTTACGGCGCTTTATCCAACCGATCCGGCGGTTTTTTTCGGTAATCTTAGTTACAGTTATAACGCCGAAACCGGCACGAACTTCGGTAAGATTGATCCGGGCGATACTTTAGGATTAAGTTTTGGCATGGGCTTCGGTATTAATGAGCGCTCATCATACAGTTTAGGGTACTCACACAAACATGTGTTTGATTCTCAAATTGATGGCAGAACGATTTCGGGGAGCACCCTGGATATTGGGCAGCTGTTGGTCGGCTATTCCTTCAAATATTCCAAACGAACTACCTTCAATTTATCTTTAGGCATCGGCACTACGACAGATTCGCAAGACGTTACGCTTAATTTCAGGCTGCCAATGACCTTTGGTTTATTCGATAGCTAAGGCGATGTCGGGTAAAGAATAGACCTCGTATAATTTATTTTTTATTCACCACGAAGACACGAAGGACACGAAGTTTATGTTTTTTCTTCGTGCTCTTCGTGTCTTCGTGGTGAAAAAATAATGCGTAATTCGGGTATGTTCTTTCATGGAAACGGCCTAAGGCGTTATTACCGCGAAGTCCCATCTCCGCTTCGCGGCTACTTAAGAAGTTCAGCCATAGCGATAATGTTTTTCGCCATTTCACCGATTGCAATATTGCGATCCATCGCCAGTTTTCTCAGGGTGTGATAAGCATCGTCTTCGGTAAAACCACGGGTTTTGATTAAGATGCCTTTTGCCCGGTCGATGAGTTTCCGTTCTTCAAGCCTGGATTTCGTTTTTTCCAGTTCGGTTGTAAGCCGTTGCTGCTCCTTAAATCTGGCCACGGCGATATTGATAATGCTGTTAATGCGGCTGGTTTCCAAGCCGTTGACAACATAAGCGCTGACTCCGGCCTTAACGATTTGCTTGATAGTATCGGAGGTATCGTCAGCGGCAAAAATAACGATGGGAAGCGGCTGGTTCTGGTTAAGGTAATGGATGTGCGGAAAATATTTTTTGGGGCTGTCGATATTAAAAATAACAATATCGGTTTTGTTGGACATCGCCAAGGATGGAATATTGGCTTCGGCTGGAACCGTGTTGGTGACTGAATAGCCTTGAGCGATCAGCGTTTTTTCCAAGAACTGATCAGTCGTTTCATCTTCAATAAGTAATATATTTAGGGTGTTCATCCTAGAGTAATTAGCACAAACTACGCCATTTATGGGTGCTGATTACATTAATTGCCTAGCGGCCGAGCCAATAAATAAAGCGTCCATTGATTTCTATCGTTGTGCCGAATAATACGGATAGGCGTGGGGCGGATAGTAAACCGGCCTACGGCGAAGAAAAGGTAATTGGTATTGCACTTATAATGAGCATTACTGGATTGTACGCACCATTTTGGCTCGTCATGAGGCTTGGTTTTCAGGTTGCTAAGACAATAAGTAATTAAAATCACTGGTTTGTTTGTTATGGCACAAGCATTGCTCTACAACTCCAAACAGGAAACATCGTTATCGAGGTTGTATATGAGCGTCAAACAAACATTAGTCGTCATTGGTAATGGCATGGTCGGGCAGTCTTTTCTGACGAGCCTGGTTGAAAGCCCCGTTAAAGACCAATATAAAATCGTTACTTTTTGCGAAGAACCCCGAGCCGCCTATGATCGGGTGCATTTGTCGGCATTTTTTACCGGCACGACTGCGCAAGAATTGTCTTTGGTCGAAGACGGCTTTTTTGAGCAGCATGGCATTACCCTTCATTTGGGCGATAAGGCCGCAAGCATCGATAAGGCCGCTAAAACCGTGACTTCGGCAAAAGGACTGACCATAGCTTATGACAAGCTGGTGCTAGCGACCGGTTCTTATCCATTCGTGCCGCCCGTGCCTGGGCATGATCGCGCGCAATGCCTGGTTTATCGGACTATTGAAGATCTTGAAGCCATTGCTGCCGCAGCCAAAACAGGCAAGGTCGGCACCGTGGTCGGCGGCGGTTTGTTGGGTCTTGAAGCAGCCAAAGCGCTAACCGATTTAGGCTTGGAAACCCATGTGGTTGAGTTTGCACCGCGCCTGATGGCGGTACAGCTCGATGACGCGGGCGGGGCGATGTTACGGCACAAGATTGAAAGTCTGGGCGTTATCGTCCATACCGGCAAAAACACCAGCATCATTACCGACGGCGAACAGTGCGTGAATAAAATGTGCTTTGCCGACGGCGAAGAGCTGGAAACCGACATCGTGCTGTTTTCGGCCGGGATTCGCCCGCGCGACGAATTAGCCAGAGCCTGCGGCCTGGAAGTCGGTCAGCGCGGCGGCATCGTTATCGATAACCAATGCCGCACGTCCGATGACAGCATTTATGCGATTGGCGAGTGTGCGTTGTGGAATGGCATGATTTACGGATTGGTGGCGCCGGGGTATGCGATGGCGCGTACCGTAGTGGCCGATTTGGCAGGCGATGCGGCCAGCTTTACCGGCGCGGACATGAGCACCAAGCTGAAGCTGATGGGGGTTGATGTTGCCAGTATCGGTGACGCGCACGCTAAAACCCAAGGCGCGATGGTTTACACGTACCAAAATGGTGCAAGCGAAATCTATAAACGCCTGGTTGTCAGCCAGGATAAAAAACAATTGCTCGGCGCGGTGCTGGTTGGCGATGCGTCGGGTTACGGCACCTTATTGCAATATTGCCTGAACGGTATCGAACTGCCGGAGAATCCCGATGCGCTGATATTGCCGCACCGCTCCGACGAATCGGTCGGCTTGGGGCCTGATGCCTTGCCCGCTTCGGCGCAAATCTGTTCCTGTTACGACGTGACCAAGGGCGCGATTTGTTCGGCGATTGAGGGCGGCTGCATGACCATGAGCGCCTTAAAAGCCGAAACCAAAGCCGCAACCGGTTGCGGCGGTTGTTCGGCGTTGCTTAAGTCGGTGCTGGATTCGGAGTTGTCGAAACAGGGTTTTGAAGTCAATACCGATATTTGCGAACATTTTGCCTATACCCGGCAGGATCTTCATAATCTGGTTCGGGTCGAACAAATTAAAACCTTTGGCGAATTGCTGCGCAAACACGGCAAAGGCCACGGCTGCGAAATTTGCAAACCCGCCGTCGGCAACATCCTGGCATCGCAATGGAATGAGCATATCCTGGAAAAAGACCATTTAGGTCTACAGGACACCAACGACACCTTTTTAGCCAATATGCAAAAAGACGGCACGTATTCGGTGGTGCCGCGCATCACCGGCGGCGAAATTAGTCCGGACATGCTGATTGCATTGGGACAGGTCGGCAAAAAATACAAACTCTATACCAAAATCACCGGCGGCCAGCGCGTCGATTTATTCGGCGCGCGAGTCGATCAATTGCCGCACATCTGGAAAGAACTGATTGATGCCGGTTTCGAATCGGGTCACGCTTACGGCAAATCCCTGCGTACCGTTAAATCCTGCGTCGGCAGCACCTGGTGCCGTTACGGCGTCGATGACAGCGTAGGTCTGGCGATAGAGCTGGAAAACCGCTACAAGGGCTTGCGCTCGCCGCATAAAATCAAGTTTGCGGTATCCGGCTGCACCCGAGAATGCGCCGAAGCGCAGGGCAAAGATGTCGGCGTTATCGCCACCGAAAACGGCTGGAACTTATATGTCTGCGGTAACGGCGGCATGAAACCGCGCCATGCGGATTTATTCGCCACTGCTTTAGATAAAGAAACCCTGATCAAATACATCGACCGCTTTTTGAGCTTTTACGTGCGCACCGCCGATCGTTTGCAACGCACCTCGGTATGGATGGAAAACATGGAAGGCGGCCTGGATTATTTAAAATCGGTAGTGATTGAAGACAAACTGGGCTTGTGCGATCAGTTGGAGCAGCAAATGCAGTATGTGATCGACACTTATCAATGCGAATGGAAAACCGCGATTGAAGATGAAGCCAAACTCAAACGCTTTAGGCACTTTATTAACAGCGACCAAACCGATGATAATGTCATCTTTGTCGAAGAACGCGGGCAGATTCGTCCGGCCGATGAAAACGAACGGAAACATTTTAAATTGGTGGAGGTAGCGTAATGGTGCGGTGGATAGATGTTTGCAGTGTTGATGACTTACAGCCCTATTCGGGCGTATGCGCCCTGGTTGAAGGCGAGCAGGTGGCGATTTTTTGGATGCCGGAACCCGACGCGCAAGTTTACGCGGTCGGCAATTACGACCCGTTCGGCAACGCCAATGTGCTGTCGCGCGGCTTGATCGGCGATATTGGCGGACAGCCGGTGGTCGCTTCGCCCTTATACAAACAACATTTCAACCTGCAAACCGGTATTTGCCTGGAAGATGAAACCGTGAAAATCCCTGTTTATGCCATTCGCATCGAAAACGGCAGTGTTCAAGTCAACCTTTCATCATTGCCGCAGGACGGAGAGCCAGTGCTATGAAATACAACTATTACATCGCCGATGTTTTTACCAAACAGATTTTCAGCGGCGCGCAAATAGCCGTTTTCCCCAATGCCGAAGGCTTAAGCAAAGAGCAAATGCAACTGGTGGCCAGGGAATTAAACCTATCGGAAACGGTATTTGTATTTCATTCCGAGAAACAAAACGCCAGCCGCGTGATGCGGGTATTTTCACCGCTCAGCGAAATCGATTTTGCCGGGCACCCGATTATCGCCACCGCCTTTGTGTTGGCAAGTTGCGGCGATATTCCGTTGGATGCCGCGATTACGCCGATGGTTTTCGAGCAAAATACCGGCCTGGTTAACGTCAATATTTCCTCTGAAGACGGTAAGCCCAGTTTTGTGCAGTTCAGCCGCAAAGTGACTTCAGTCATTGATTATTTCACGCCCAGCGATGACGAATTAGCGAGTTTTCTGGGCATACAGCCGGAGGAGCTGGACCATAAAAAATATGCGACGCGTTTGGTATCTTGCGGCGTTCCGTACCTGATCGTCCCGGTTTGGCGTTACGAAAGCGTCAGGAACGCAAAATTCAATTACGCGGCCTGGAGCCAATCGATTGCTCCGCAAACCGCCGCACAGGAAATCCTGCTGTTTTCCCCGAAAACGCCGTATGCGGATGCCGATTTTAATGCCCGACTGCTGGGGCCGAGAATCGGCATTCACGACGATCCGCCGGTCGGTAGCGCGATGCCGGCGTTTGCCTCGTATTTGTGTTCATTCGACTTTATGCAAAAGGGGACTTATACCTTTACCGTGGATCGCGGCGAGCAATGTAACCGGCGCAGCGTGTTGAATCTGGAAATGGATCATAAAGGAGAGAATACTTTGACTATTCGGGTTGGCGGTGCGGCGGTTATGGTGGCTGAGGGGGTTATGAATATCCCGGCTTAGGAATGCGCATCAAGTAGGTCGCTTGTCTAACGGATTGCGGGAGATGCGTTATACGCTTACGGTTGAATATTGATACGTAAAATATGCAATATGTATGATTCACTACTTCGCAAACATTGCTAAAGGCAAGGTAATTTTGTGGTGTTACCTTATTTGGTACATCGTAATTGCCTGTTTTTATTTTGATTCGGAGATTCGTATTTGGCTAAATTCAGCCGGTATTAGCCTTGTTATCGGTATTGCCTTGATCCTCAGCGTCTCGCCCCAAAACGGATCGAAAATGGAAAGATGGCAGGTATTTCGTCTGTTTGCTATGCCTTTTTGTGTCTCAAGCTTTTCTTCGCTGATAAAAGGGCAGGGTTTCATCTTTGTTATTCCGCCAAACAAAATAGAGCTGGTTGCCGTTGTCGGTTCATGCGGCGCTTTTATTTTGTTTGTTTTTACAGTCAAAAAAGCATACAGCAGGTCAGCCGGATAGGCCGGGTTACGCTACGCTAATCCGCCTCATATGACATTGACTATTCGCGAAAAAACGGGGTCAGGTCTTTCAATAACGCATCCGGCCTAACGAATAAGGTTAGATTGTGTGAGCGATAGCGAACCACAATCTGAACCGGTTGTTGGACAAGCCCGGTTGTAGTCGGAAGGCCGACTTTATATAAGAAAATATCTTTTCGGATTTTTTGGGTTGCGGCGAGGAATCGATCACCGCAACAGTTAGAACAGAGAAAAAAGGGTCAAGAGAAAAAAGAGTCAGGTCTTGCATTGTGCATTCTTCTAAATCATAAACTTGATTATGCTTCCAAGCGGGACGGGGTTTGCAACCCCGTCCCTAACGTTTCTACGATCCCTGAGTAAAGCGATCATATTCAACCATCACAAAACGTTTCGAACGGGGCAACATGCCCCGTCCGGCTCGTAAGCCTTGAACTTGATCCCCGCTAGGATTCTTCCACGCCGGGTAGGTCGGGTTAGCGTAGCGTAACTCGAACGAATAAGGTTAGATTGTGTGAGCGATAGCGAACCACAATCTGAACCGGTTGTTGGACAAGCCCGGTTGTAGTCGGAAGGCCGACTTTATATAAGAAAATATCTTTTCGGATTTTTTGGGTTGCGGCGAGGAATCGATCACCGCAACAGTTAGAACAGAGAAAAAAGGGTCAAGAGAAAAAAGAGTCAGGTCTTGCATTGTGCATTCTTCTAAATCATAAACTTGATTATGCTTCCAAGCGGGACGGGGTTTGCAACCCCGTCCCTAACGTTTCTACGATCCCTGAGTAAAGCGATCATATTCAACCATCACAAAACGTTTCGAACGGGGCAACATGCCCCGTCCGGCTCGTAAGCCTTGAACTTGATCCCCGCTAGGATTCTTCCACGCCGGGTAGGTCGGGTTAGCGTAGCGTAACTCGCACATCGAAGCGGTAAATGTCGGGTTACGCTGCGCTAACCTGGCCTACATGACTCAACCGGAGCGCGGTTATAATGCGGCTTTATTTCTCAGCTAACCGGGCCGCGCCCGCTTAACTCTAGGTTAGCACTCATTAACTTCCGGAAGATACTGTAATGTTTGAACGACTGATAATGTACTGGGTATATGGTGGCGCTCTGGCAGGGATACTCCTGCTAATCATGTTTCCCCTATTGACCGGTTCCTGGTCGGTACCTCTAACGCTAACGTTTTTTCACCTGCCGATGTATATGCTTCATCAGTATGAAGAGCATGACAAAGATCGATTCAGAATATTCTTCAACGAGACTATCGGGGGCGGCAAGGAAGTGCTTTCGCCGCTGGCTGTGTTCATAATTAATGTTCCTGGAGTCTGGGGCGTAATTGCAATCGCGACGTATTTGGCTGCGAACATCAATATCGGGTTAGGTCTTATTGCGGTCTATCTTGCCGTCGTAAACGGCTTGGTCCACATCGGGCACGCACTACTCTTTAAGCGCTATAATCCCGGATTAGTAACTGGAGCAACTCTCTTTTTGCCTATTGGTGTGTACAGCATTTGGCAGTTCCAACTTTCCGGTAGCGGCGGCTTTGCGGCGCAGGCAATCGGTATTGTCGTTGCGGTCGCTATACATGTCGCAATCATCGCCTATGCACGCGCGAAGGGTGCATTCCCAAGCGAAACCCAAAATGTCGCGTCTCAGAAGAAGTGCGGCTAACCTTTCGTTCCAGCGGACTCCGTTACGCTAACAAGCGAGTAGCTTGGATGGAGCTTGCGAAATCCGGGGCTTCGTAGCCGGGTAGGAGGCGCATCGCGCCCTTTGATATTCTAAAGTTTGTAAATGGCCCCTTGCGGGACTACATGAATTTATTGGGGTCTATGTTCCATTTGGCTGACGACTCGTAGTTGACAATCCTGTCGCCTCCGCCCTGGCCCAGCGGCTTTGCCAAGTCGATGTCTTTCGGGGCGATGAATTGATTTTTCCAGGCATCGAAGATCATGCGCACCAGGGGCCTGGTCATATCCGTTTCGCTCTGTTCGATGACGACGCCGATCTTGCCGCTTTCCAGTATCACCAAAGTGCCGACCGGATAGATACCGACGGTGCGAATGAAAGTGCGGAGCAGTTTGGGATTAAAGTGGAATTTGCTCCATTCAAACATTTTCCTGATCGCAACGGTAGGCTCCAGGCCCTTGTGGTAGCAGCGGTCGGCGGTAATCGCATCGTAAACATCGACGATGGCTGCCATTTGTCCGTAGACCGACATTTCCGAATTCTTCAGCCCCAGCGGGTAGCCGCTGCCGTCAAAGCGCTCATGGTGCTGGGAGGCGACATCAAATGACACTTGGGCGATGCCGGGCGACTTCCTCAGGATGCTGCAACCATGCACGACGTGCGACTTCATAATAACGAATTCTTCTTCAGTCAGCGCGCCGGGTTTGTTCAATATTTCATTCGGCACTTTGGTTTTACCGATGTCGTGCAACATGCCGCCGACGCCGAGCAGTTTTATTACGTCACGTTTAAAATCCAGGGCGTGGGCGAAAGAGATCAGTAATGCGCCAACACTGACAGAATGGAGAAAAGTGTAGTCGTCCTTGTTTTTGATCCTGCACAAGCAAAGCATGGCGTCCTTATTGCGAAATATCGAATTGGCCATTTTCCCGACCACGGGGTCAAGCTGCTCCACTTCAATCTGCTTACCGATGCGCACATCGTGCATAACGTTAGCTATGATCTTATTAGCTTCGCTGTATATTTTTCTGGATCTTTTAAGTTCTTCGCTCAGTGGGGCGGTCGTTGCGATCGGCTTAACTTGCTGGACCATTTCCAGTATTTTACGCTCAATCGCGGCATTAACTTCAGTTTCGGTGGGCGCATCGATCACATCCAGCCCTTTAAGCGTGTCGATATACACTTCACGGACACCGAGGCCGGCGATTTTTTCGATTGTTTTATCGTTCTTGATTTTGAGCGCGCCCAGCAGAAAAGGATGTTCCATCCAGACGCAATTTATATCGTGAATGAACATGCCGGGTTTGAGCTGTTGGATCTTGATTTTTTTAATCATGGGGTTAATTCTATCTTCAAAGGACTTTTTCAACTGTAAAAGCGAGCATCGCGTATGAATAAAATTGACTTCTTAAAGGTTATGTCACGCCCATTTCTTCAAAAAACCGTATGCTTTTAAGTCGAGTGAGCGAAATACTGGGCCAAGTTTTGCATTGTACATTCTTATGGAACAACGCTGTAACGCGGATTCGCCGTTAGGCTGTCCGGCTTTGTCAATTGGCCCCGATGATCCAAGGTGCCGCCCTTTCAGTACCTGAACCGAATAAACTTCAATTCTCCGGAGAGGGGACAAGAAAAATATAACGCTTGTTGTCTTCGTGACGCATTTTTGCAACTGGCGTAACATCAGTTCAATAATAAAGGGGGGAAGGGCAAAACTAACGACTCTATCCGATGCGGTATACTACGCAATACGGCAATTCCCCTGATCAATTTTCAATCGGCGCCAACTCTACATTTTAAGGAGATTCCAAATGAAAGACTTCTTATCTGAATTTAGGCTGGGCGCATCTGTTTTCATCGTTTTGGCATTTAGTTTGTTGTTCCTGCCTTCTGCAATGGCGGCCGTAGTACCTGTTTATGCCGCAAACAGCGAATTGAAGGGGAGGGGCGTTCAAAGCCCGGATCAGCTCGCCGACAGCAAGACCAAACAATCCAAAACAAAAGCCAACACCCCGTCGCCCGTGCTCGGCTTGGCTCGTGCCGGTTCCGCCAACGCGTCGACGCACCTGAGCAAAGACGTGGCGGATATGGATCTCGATGAGCTGGTCAAGGTCAGAGTCTCACCTTTCGAGGTATCCACGCGCATGGACACCGGCTATCGCGCTTCTAACTCGGTGTCCGGCTCCCGCTTCGACACGCCGATCCGGGATCTGCCGTTTGCGATTCAGGCTTTCACCGGTTCCTTCATCAAAGACCAAAAGCCGGTGAATATCTTCGATGTCGCTCGCTACTCGCCGGGCGTCACCTACCGCAGCAACGATTTCACCGAGGGTAACGCCAATCTCAGTATCCGCGGCTTCGCCGTAAGTTCCACCCCCGGCAACGTCCAGATGCTGCGCGACGGTGTCCACGGCCCCTCGATCTTCGATTTCACCAACATTTCCCGCGTCGAGGTGGTCAAGGGTCCCGCCTCGTTTCTTTACGGCCAGGTCGCTCCCGGCGGCATCGTCAATATCATCACCAAGAACCCCCAAGCCAAGTTCGCCGCCACCGCCGATGCCCGTTACGGCGCATACGGCCAATACCGTTTCGATACCGACGTGACCGGGCCCGCATCGAACACCCTGTTTTACCGGCTTGCCGCCTCCTACGACCATGACATCGATTATTGGCAGCCTTACGACGCGCATTCTTGGGACGTCTCGCCGTCTTTGCTCTGGCAGCCCAACGAGCGCCTGAGCGTTTCGCTTAAGTACGAAAACTTCCGCAAGGAGGAACAACCGCAGCTGATGCAAAAGCCCGGCTACGGCACTCAAGCCGGCGTGGTGCCGACGCTATCCGAGCCCAACCTCTCGGGTGTTGACGTACCCAATCTGTCCGACAATTGGAACAGCATGTCCAACGCGGATTTTCGCGATAGCCAAACGCATAACCTGAGCACCTGGATCGATTTCAAGGCCGACGATCACTGGAATCTGCGTACCGGCTACTCGCACCTTGAATACGAGGTCGACGCGCTGTTTTCCGGCAACCTCGGCATGGCCAACAACCAGACCCTAATGCAGGGCCGCCGCGTCAGGCAACAGATTTACACCAACCGCGACGATACCGTCGAAATTCAGTCCGTCGGCAACTACAACTTCGGACGGACCAGCCTGCACCTGCTGTTCGGCGGCCAGTACGTCATCCGCCGTTTCGACAACTGGGCCGCGCAGGCAGCCAATGACCCGGCGCTCGGCAGTAACCCCACCGCGTCGCCGCTGCCGCTGTGGGACCTCGGCGATCCTAACACTTGGAACCGCGATCTAACGGTACCCGTTTCCGCGCTGACCGCAAATACGACCGATCAGACCAGCGAATATGTGGACAAGTCCGTTTACGGCGGCACGACTTTAGGCTTCTTCGACAACCGCTTGCTGGTGCTTGCCGGTGGGCGCCTAACCTCGACGCAAAACCAGTTGACTAACCATCTGACTAGCCAGTCGCAACCCGAAATCACGGCGTCCGCTGTCACGCCTCAATACGGCGTACTCTACAAGTTCACGCCCGGACTCTCGGCATTTGCCAGCTATGCCGAGTCGTTTGTTCCCGGTTCGCAAATGCTGAATAATCCCGATGGAACCAACACGCCCGCTGTCCCAACCGAAGGCCAGGGCTACGATATTGGCATCAAGGCCGATTTGTTCGATGGCCGCGTCTCCAGCACGCTGACTTACTTCGATATTCTTAACAAAAATATTGTCAACGATCTCGCTACGACCAACGCCGCCGGTTCTGTGGTGATCTCCAATGTCCAAAGCGGCGAGCAACGCTCCCGTGGCGTCGAATGGGACGCCACGGCCAAGGTGACCGATAATTGGCAGGCCTACCTGTCTTACAGTTACATGGACGCACGCGTCACGGAATTCAGTGGCAACGACGCCGCCGTTCTCGCCCAGGATCCGTTGACGCTGGACGCCACCGGACAGGCAAATTACAAAAACGTGCAACGTTTTCACAACGCCACGCTGCAAATGAGCGCGCCGCATCTGGCCAACCTGTGGACACGCTATGACTTCGGCACGGAGAAACTTAAGGGACTTTACCTCGGCGGCGGCTTCAACTTCGTCTACGACCAGACGCTGCTGCCCGACAGCCCCGAATCCGCCCACCAAACTTATGCACTGCTTAACGCCATGATAGGCTACTCGTGGAAAATGGGCGGCCACGGCATGAACGTCAACCTGATGGGCAAAAACCTCGCCGATGAACACTACCGGCCCTCGCAAAGCACGCGCAGCCGCCCCCGCGAATTTCTGCTCAGCTTCTCGCTCAGTTTCTGAATCCGAGCGAGTTCATGAAAGGCATTTATTTTATTCGCTGGGCAATCGTGTTGTTGCAGGTGCTTTATTTGCCAAGTCTGAGCGCGAGCCAAGCGTCGACGGCAGAGAACCCGAACAAGGTTGAAGCCGCTTTTCTGCGCAATTTCGCCCGTTACGTGACTTGGCCGCCCGGCGTATTCGTTGACGATCGCTCACCCTGGCGTATCGGCATCCTGGGCAACGATCCGTTTGGCGATGCGTTGGATAACACGTTGACCGGGCGCTCCGAACAGGGACGCTCGTTTGAAATTGTTCGCGCGGATAGTCTGAATGAATTGCCTGATTGCCAGATTGTCTTTGTCGCCTACCAAGATGCCGGGAAACGCCGTGCAGCGCTCTCGGCATTGAAAAACCTGCCGGTCCTGACGGTCAGCGATGCGCCCGAGTTTTTGCAGGAGGGCGGCATCATCCAGTTCCATGTCGGGGATCGCGTGGAAATGAGTATTAACCTCGATCAATCGCGTTCCGCATTGTTGACGATACAGACCAAAATGCTGGAAGTGTCGCGAGAGGTAGTGGACAACGGGGAGGTGAAAAGATGGCATTAATCACGTTTCGGCAACAGAGTTTTCGCAGAAAACTGATACTCGCATTGTTTATCGCGGCGCTGTTGGCTTTTGCCGCGGCGAGCGCGGCGTTTATGCTGTTTGAGCATTTTTCTCTGGAAAACCGCGCCCGACAGGTCATGGAGCCTTACGCGCAACTGGTTTCCGTTAGTGCGGAAGCGGCGGTTGCCTTTGAGGATTCGAGACGCTCCCAAGAAATTCTCGATACCTTACGGGCCAATCCGCAAATTCTGGAAGCGCAAATCAATTTGCTTGACGGCCGCATGCTGGCCCGCTACAGCATTCGGTCCAACACGGCATTACCGCAGCATCCGGCCACAGCCAACGGCATTTACCTGGATCGAAACACCGCGGTTTTGGTGCAGAGTCTGCGCGATAACGCCTATTTGTATCTGGTCATGAATCTGGACGAACTCAATCGCCAAAACCGTAACACCCTGCTGGTGTTTGCTTTAGGTGCGGTCGTGCTGCTGGCTATCGTCGCTTTGGGCCTGCTGGCCGCTCTGCAAAAAAGCATCGTCGGTCCCATTTCCACGCTGGCGGAGTCTGTCGAACGGGTGCATTCCTATGCAGATTACAGTCACCGCGTATTGACTGCCGGCACCGACGAGGTCGCTCGGTTGGGCCAAAGCTTCAACGCCATGATGGATACCATACAAGAACGGGAAAATGACTTGCGTCAACTCACGCTGTTCCAACGGACAATTTTGGATAATGTGGCCTACGGCATTATCTCAGCGGTCCCCGACGGTACGCTGACCAGCTTCAATCGTGCCGCCGAGGGCTTGCTGGGTTACACGGCCGATGACGTGATAGGCAAACAGACGCCGGCGCTCTGGCACGATACGGAAGAAGTTGCGCAGTACGCCCTACAGTTGTCTGAAGAGTTGGGGGAGACGATCGCACCGGGATTCGCCGTGTTTACCGCCCGGCCCCTGCGCAACCTGCCCGAGGAAAAAGAATGGACCTTTATTCGCAAGGATGGCGCGCGCGTGTCGGTGCTTTTGTCGGTGACCGCGCTACGAACAGAGAGCGGGCAGATTACCGGTTTTGTCGGCCTGACCTATGATCTTACCGAACGCAAACAAGCGGAAGATGAACTTAGGCAACATAAGGACCGACTGGAGGAAACGGTGCAGCAACGCACGGCGGACTTGCTGCTTGCCCGGGATGCGGCCGAAGCGGCCAACAAGGCCAAAAGTCTGTTTCTGGCGCATATGAGCCACGAACTGCGCACGCCGTTGAACGGCATTCTCGGCTATGCGCAGATATTGCAGCGGGATGAGCTGGTTGGCGAGCGCAGGGCGGCCGCGCTCAACGTTATTCGCCAAAGCAGCGAATACCTGCGGGCGCTGATTGACGACATTCTCGACTTGTCCCGCATCGAAACCGGCAGGCTTGATTTCGTCTTGAGCAACATCTCGCTGGCTAAGCTCCTGCGTGGCATCACCGATATAGTGGGTCTCCGGGCGCAGCAAAAGGGCCTGACGTTTTCCTGCGAGCTGGCGCCCGATTTACCGGTGGGCGTTTGTTGCGACGAGCGGCGCTTGCGGCAGGTGCTGCTCAACCTATTGACCAATGCGGTCAAATTTACCGACAGCGGACAGGTTATGTTGCGCGTCGGCCGGGTCGGACCATCCCGGATCTCTTTTGCTGTTGAGGACACCGGCATCGGTATCGCGCCTTACGAACTGGAACGTATCTTCCGCCCGTTCGAACAGGTCGGCGACTTGCAGCGGCGGCTTGGCGGCACCGGTTTGGGGCTCGCCATCAGTCGACAGCTGGTGCGTTATTTGGGCGGCGATATCGTGGTTGAAAGCCGCGTCGGCAAGGGCAGCACATTCCGGTTCGAAGTGGAACTGAAGGAGGCGAGTAGTTCCACACCGGTATTGCTGAACCCGATGCAGGTTACCGCCGGTTACAGTGGGCCGCGCCGCAAAGTGCTGGTTGTCGATGATGTCGCTTCGAACCGTGCCGTTCTGGTTGACTTGCTTAGCCCATTGGGTTTCGAAATTGTCGAAGCCTGTGACGGCATCGAAGCCCTGTCGTTGGCCCAAGCCACGCTACCTGACCTCATCCTGATGGATATCGTCATGCCGAAGATGGATGGCGAGCAACTGACGCATCTGCTGCGTCAGTTACCGGCTCTGGCGCAGACGCCTATTATCGCGCTGTCCGCCAGCGCCTCGAACGCTGATGAGACCAAATGCCTGGAAGCCGGAGCTAATGCCTTTTTGCCTAAACCTGTCGATCAGGACGAACTATTGGCGCAGATGGCGGCGCTGATGCAACTTGAATGGATCGGCGTGCCGCAAACAGAGCTTGCTCCGAACCAAGGAAATCTCCCCGAAATGCTGATTCTACCGCCTGCCGAAGAGATGCAGGCGTTGCATCGGCTGGCGCTAACCGGCAGCATGCGTGACATCTTGGCGTATGCTGAGCGCATAGCCGGAATCGACCCAAGCTATCAAACGTTCGCTATGCACTTGCGTCAGTTGGCCATCGGCTACCAATCCAAGGCCATTCTGGCTTTTGCCGAAGCGCATTTACCATGACGCCAACCGGTATTCGCGGTATTGACCTTGCCAAGACTTATCGTATTTCGAGGCAAATTCAGGCGATAATGGCTCTCGCTATAAGACACGCGAACGCTTATGTTCGCTCAAATTAAGGAATAACGGTTATGAAATCCAGAGATAGACGACGGGGGCTGGTTTTGGTCAATACCGGTTCGGGCAAGGGAAAATCCTCCAGCGCCTTGGGCATGGTTTTTCGTGCCGCAGGCTGGGATATGAAGGTTTGCGTCATTCAATATATTAAGGGGCAATGGCAAACCGGCGAACAAAAAGCCGCCGAACGCTTTGATAATATCGAGTGGCATGCGTTGGGCGACGGCTTTACCTGGGATACTAAAAATCCCGAGCAGGATATTAAAACCAGCCGGGAAATTTGGGAGTTGAGTAAAGCCAAGATCATGTCCGAGGAATTCGATGTGGTGTTGCTGGATGAGATCAATTACTGCTGCGGCTATAATTGGATTTCCGGTCAGGAAATAGCCGATTTTATCCGCGATGAAAAACCGGCCTGGCTGCATTTAATCTTGACCGGCCGCAATGCCGCGCCCGAAGTGATAGACGTTGCCGACACCGTAACCGAGATGACCAAAATAAAACACGCTTATGAGCAGGGGATCAAGGCTGAGCAAGGGATTGAATTCTAATAAGTATTGCGTTTAGTAGTTGACACGGCGCTCAGGATTTTGAATCGGCGAGACATAAGTCGGCGAGGATAAACGGCGCATAGAGAATTTTAAGGTAAATACCTTGACCAAGCTGTAAAATGGTTAGCGATTGTCACAATGAGGAGAAGAAAAATGTCTGAAGTACAAAAAATTATGTTGGCGATTGCTGCCGTTTTTGTCATGGGTTTTGTTTTGGTCGGCCTAAGTAAAGAAGAACAGACGCCAGAACAAATGGAAGCCGCAGCAAAGATTAGAGGCATGGTTGCAATGCAAATGATGGCAAATGAAAAATGCCCTCAGAAAATTAAGGAGGTAACAGGCGAACAGGTGTTTACCACTTCTGAAACCGAGAGTGATAAGGAAACCTATCTTACTTTGAAGTGGGTAGGTGAAAACGCTAATAATGGCGGATTCAAGCATGCATCATGCACATTGCACGCGTCTCTGGGGGGAATCTCGGAGCTGATTATTGATGATAAGGTCATCATAAAGAAAAAAATGTAGGTTAATGGAATTCGGGTTGGATTATGTGTTTTGCAAGTCAATAGATTGCTTGGTCAGGCGATAGGGCGGTTTCAGCAGCCCGGAATACGCCTTGTTTAGTGGACCTGAAAGCGTCTGTGGGACTTGGACATCGCAAGGCTAACGCCCTCATCTGCATTCACGCAGCTAAGGCTAAAATAACAAAAAAGAAATTTTTATGACAAAAACAATGATTAAAGGAGTTTTAAAAACATGGAAAGAAGATCGGGGATTTGGTTTTATTAGTCCTGATGAGGGTGGAAAAGATATTTTTATACATATTTCGGCACTTAAGGGAACGAGCCGTCGCCCGGTGACTGGCGACGTTATTTATTATCAGATTGCAAAAGATAATCGGGGTAAGTACAAAGCGGTTAATGCGCATATCGAAGGCGTGGAAATTTTGGAAGAAAACGCCGCCGCAGGCTTTTTTTACACCAAGCAGGGTATTGTGCTGGTAGCGCTGGCCTTGGTGGCGATTGTCGCTGCGGTCGTTGCGCTCAACTTATAGCGCCTTAGGATTTCGTTAAAAAGCACTTTCTTGTAGGGTTCCCTCGCCCTGAGCGCTTCTTTATACGCAAGCGTCTGTGCTACACGGTCATTCCAGCCTGACTTTCGTTGTCCTGAGCGATACGAAGGGATGACTTTCAAACCAAGCCGTACGGGGCATGTCGCTCCGTTCGAAATATTGCAAGGCAAGACCTTCCAGGTTTTTAAAACCTGGAAGGTCTGCTGCTTATAAACGCTTGGATACGCAGTGTTGCGGCACGGGAACTTACACTGTCTTCTGACCTGCCGCGCCTCCGGGTCTTATTTATTTTGCGATCAAAGCATATGCAGCCAGGCGACTTAAATATTCGCATAATTACTTTCAATATAAGGCATTGCGACGTTTCTAGCGGTGCTAATCCACTATCCTGAATATCAATCACATTAAGGATTTGTAATGACCGATTCACAAAAATGGCTGGTCTTTGCTTTTATCTCAGGTTCGGCCTGGCTGGTTTATTTGTTGTCGCCGGTGTTGATGCCGTTTGCATTTGCGGCGATGCTGGCTTACCTCGGCGATCCGCTAACCGATAGGCTGGAAACCTATCAATTATCCAGAACCAAGGCCGTGCTGGTGGTTTTTTCTGTGATGACGTTGGTTTTCGTGCTGGTTTTACTATTGCTCGTCCCTCTTTTGGAGTATCAGGTCGAGCATTTTGTGCATAATCTGCCCGCCTATGTCGCGTGGTTGAACGAGACGGTTATTCCCTGGACGCAACGGCGATTTCATTTGAGTATCAGGCCGATTAACCTCAATCAGATTATTAATCTTGTTAAAGGTCACTGGGAGCAAGCGGGCGGCATTGCCGCGACGCTAATGAGCTCGGTTTCGCATTCCGGCGGCGTGATCGCCGAATGGCTGATGACGCTGCTGTTAATTCCCGTGGTCACTTTCTACTTATTGCGCGATTGGGATAGCCTGATTGCCAACGTCCACGACTTGTTGCCCCGTCGCGTAGCGCCGACCGCGACCAAACTTGCCGGCGAAGTGGATACGGTATTGGCGGCTTTTGTCCGTGGGCAATTCTATGTGATGTTGGCCTTGGGTTGTATTTACAGTATCGGGTTGTGGATGACCGGCCTCGATTTGGCTTTGTTGATAGGCATGCTGGCCGGGTTGGTCAGTTTTGTGCCTTATCTGGGGTCAATAGTCGGTATTGTCACGGCCTGCATAGCGGCGCTGGTACAATTCCATGAGTTAATGCAGCTGGTGCCGGTCGCCATCGTTTTTATCATCGGGCAGTCTTTGGAAGGTATGGTGTTAACGCCGATGCTGGTAGGCGATAAAATCGGCTTGCATCCGGTTGCGGTGATGTTTGCGGTGCTGGCCGGCGGCCAGTTATTCGGCTTTTTGGGCATCCTGCTGGCATTGCCTGTCGCTTCGGTGATCATGGTGTTGTTACGGCATGTGCATGATTTATATCGATACAGCGATTTTTACGGACGGCAATGAGGAGCAGGCTTATCGTTTTTGCCCTTTGCCTAATACGATTGCTCGATGGCGTGTGCTTGGCCGGCGATGAAAAGCGGGAAGCCGAGTTTGCCGCCGCCATTAATAGAACCCTGACGACGGGCAAGGCGGTCTGGCTGGAGGCTGGAGGCAAAAGGTTTCTTGGCCTTTATACGGAAATAGAACAAGTATTCGGTAATGGCGTTGTTGTTATTGTCCATGACATGAATGGGCATCCCGATCAGAAGCAACTGATTTACGACTTGAGGAGCTTTTTGCCCGAACATAATTGGGCGACACTTTCGTTGCAAATGCCGCTCAGGGAAGCCGGTGCTGCGAGGGAAGACTATTATGCGTTGTTTCCTGAGGCGGCGGCGCGGATTCAGGCGGGCATTGATTATGTAAAGGGTAATGGCGCAGGAAATGTTGTTGTGGTCGGTTATGGCTTGGGGGGATTGATGAGTGTTTATGCCCTGAGTGAGCAAGCGGCGGATATTAAGGCATTGGTGACCATTAGTTTGCCGGTGCCGAAAAGCGAAAATAAAGTAGCCCAAACGCTGGCGTTTATCAACAAGATCAAGATACCGATGCTGGATATTTATAGTGAAGCAGACTTGCCGGATGTCATGGAAAGCGTCAGGGAACGACGTTTGGCGGCCAAGGATAATGAAGGTTACCGGCAGGTTAAAATCAATGATGAAGGCCATGCTCACTTGCATGATGAAGGCATGCTGGTTAAGCGGATATACAGCTGGCTGGGCGCGACTGTGGACACCGATTCAGCTGCACCGTAAATATTTGAAGTAGCTGCATCATCAGCGTTATTGCTGCTGAAAGCTGCTTAGCTTTGCGTCAGGAAAAGTGTTGACACATCAAATTCCCCTCGGCAACCGCTTATCCCCATCCTTGAGGTCGTACCCCCTGAATAACCGACATGGACGACATTGCAGACGCAAAGGCGGGAGCGAAGGCGCCGAATTTTGATGTGTGCGGGGTATAAACGGCAAGCAGGCAGCAAAAATCCCCTGTGAAACTAGGCTTTGAGCAGGCCTAAATCTGTTACAATACGCGACTGACACCGCTGTGCAATGTCCGGCACAATGCATTAACACTATCATAATAAGTTGAAAACTAAGTGGATTTAAAACATATAAGAAATTTTTCCATTATCGCGCATATCGATCATGGTAAATCGACGCTCGCAGATCGTTTTATTCAAATATGCGGCGGCTTAAGCGCCAGGGAAATGTCCGCACAAGTGCTCGATTCGATGGATATTGAGAAAGAGCGCGGCATCACCATTAAGGCGCAAAGCGTCACTCTGGATTTCAAGGCGAAAGACGGCGAGATCTATCAGCTTAATTTCATCGATACTCCCGGTCATGTGGATTTTTCTTATGAGGTTTCCAGGTCTTTAGCGGCTTGCGAAGGCGCGCTGCTGGTCGTCGATGCGGCTCAGGGCGTTGAGGCGCAAAGCGTCGCCAACTGCTATACGGCGATAGAACAGGGCCTGGAAGTGGTGCCGGTGCTGAATAAAATCGATTTGCCTTCTGCCGAGCCCGAGCGGGTGCAGAATGAGATCGAAGAGGTGATCGGTATTCCGGCCGACGAGGCGCTGATGATCAGCGCTAAAACAGGGCTGGGTGTTCAGGATGTGCTGGAGCAGCTGGTGCTGAAAGTTCCGCCGCCGGAAGGCGATACGGCAGGCCCGCTACAAGCGTTGATTATCGACTCCTGGTTCGACAGTTACCTGGGCGTGGTGTCGCTGGTCAGGATTATGCACGGCAGTATCCGCAGAAAGCAGAAGATCACCATCATGTCCACCGGCAAGTCGTTTATCGCCGAAAAGGTCGGCGTGTTTACGCCCAAGCGGTTGGAAAAAGACATCTTGAATACCGGCGAAGTCGGCTATGTCGTGGCCGGCATTAAAGATATTTTCGGCGCGCCGGTCGGCGATACCATTACCTGGACCGATAACCCGGCTGCCGAGCAGCTCACCGGGTTTCAAAAGGTGCAGCCGCGCGTTTTTGCCGGCTTGTATCCGGTCAGTTCGGATCATTATGAAGATTTGCGCGAGGCGCTGAAAAAATTAAATCTTAACGACGCTTCCTTGTATTTTGAGCCGGAAACCTCGCAGGCCTTGGGTTTCGGTTTCCGCTGCGGTTTCCTGGGCATGTTGCATATGGAGATTGTGCAGGAACGCTTGGAAAGGGAATACGATGTCGATCTGATTACCACGGCGCCTACCGTTATCTACGAGGTCATTACCCAGAACGATCAGGTGCTGATGATCGATAACCCGGCTAAACTCCCGGACATGGGAACCATCAAAGAAATCAGGGAGCCCATTATCCGGGCTAATATCCTGGTTCCTGAAACCTATTTGGGCGGCGTCATCACGCTGTGCATAGAGAAGCGCGGCGTGCAGAAAGACATGCAGTACGTCGGCAGGCAGGTATCGCTGCATTATGAAATGCCGCTCAGCGAAGTGGTGTTGGATTTCTTCGATCGCTTAAAATCGGTGAGCCGCGGCTTTGCCTCGTTCGACTATGAGTTCCTGCGCTTTCAGCCGGCCGAACTGGTCAAGCTGGATGTATTGATTAATGCCGAAAAAGTCGATGCCTTGTCGATCATCGTGCATCGCGAGTTAAGCCAAAATCGGGGCCGGGATCTGGTTGAAAAGATGAAGGACCTGATTCCCCGGCAAATGTACGAGGTTGCGATACAGGCGGCGATCGGCTCCAAAGTTATTGCCCGCTCCACCGTTAAAGCGATGCGCAAAAACGTGATCGCCAAATGTTACGGCGGCGATATTAGCCGTAAGAAAAAATTGTTGGAAAAACAAAAAGCCGGTAAAAAACGCATGAAACAGGTCGGCAATATTGAGATTCCTCAAGAAGCATTCCTGGCCGTTTTGCAGCTGAATAAAGAATAGAAGAGCGGGTTAAAGGCAAAAGGCGCTGGGCGAAAAAACCAAGCTTTAATACATCGCCTTTAGCCCTTTGCCCTTCACCTTGGATTTACACTTAACCTGAATATATAACATGGATTACGATTTTTCCTTTTTTCTTGCCGTCGGCACGCTGGTTACCGGCGTAATTTGGGGCGGCTATTTGCTGGCGCTCAAATCCAGAGGGGAGGTTTTCGATGAAGAAAACGAACCCATGCTGGTCGAGTATGCGCGTTCTTTTTTTCCGGTGGTGTTGGTTGTGCTGTTGCTGCGCTCATTCATCGCCGAGCCTTTTCGCATACCTTCCGCATCGATGATGCCGACCTTGCTGATAGGCGATTTTATTCTGGTTAACAAGTTTACCTACGGAATACGTTTGCCGGTTATCAATAAAAAGATCATTGAGCTGAATGAGCCCAAGCGCGGCGATATTGTCGTTTTTCGTTATCCTAAAGACCCGACGGTCGATTATATCAAGCGGGTGATAGGCTTGCCGGGCGACCGGGTCGCTTATTACGATAAAAAACTGCATATTAATGGCGTTCCCGTCAATCAAGTCTCTTTAGGCCGCTATCAGGGCGTAGGTCAAGGCGAGGATATGACCGGGAATGAACTGCTGTCGGAAGATTTGACCGGCGTTGAACACAACATCCTGATCAGAAATGGCGCAGCTTCCGCCGAAGGTGTTTATGTGGTGCCGAAAGGGAGCTATTTTGTGATGGGCGATAACCGGGATAACAGTAACGATAGCCGTTACTGGGGCACGGTGCCGGAAGAAAACCTGGTCGGCAAAGCTTTTTTTATCTGGATGAATTGGGACTGGCAGTATGAAGGCGTGGGCTTTGAGCGTATTGGCACCGTGCTGAAATAAACTGACTATACTTATTGCTTTTAATAAATCATCTGGAGAAAAAAATGAATTTATCGCCTAAACGTCAGCAAGGTTTAACCTTGATTTCGCTTGTTTTTGTTCTGGGATTCATCGGGGTTTTTGTGTTGTTGACACTTAAGATAGTTCCGATTTATCTGGATCACGGCAAGGTAAAGAGTGCGTTGGAAGCGTTAAAAGCAACACCTGATCTTGCCACAAAAGGCGAATTTGAAATCAGGGACAGCTTAAGCAAACGCTTTAATATTAATTATGTCTATGATGTCAAACAAGATGACATTACCGTTATCAAACACGGCAATTATGTGAAAGTGGACATCGAGTATGAGACTGTCGTGAAATTGTTTGGAAACCTGAGTGCGTTAGCCGAGTTTCATGACACTATCGAGGTCGGTCAAGAGTGATAAAAAAGCCTGAAGAGTTGTGTAAAAAATTGGCTTTGACGTTTAACAATCCTCAGCTTTTTACCACGGCTTTAACGCATCGAAGCGCAAGTTCGAACAATAATGAAAGGTTGGAGTTTTTGGGGGACTCAATTTTGGGTTTTGTTATCGCCCAGAAGTTATACGCGTTATTTCCCGGCGCGAGCGAAGGCGTTCTAAGCCGGCTAAGAGCAAGTCTGGTTAATCAGGGTTCGCTGGCGGATCTGGCCAGAAAGCATCAAGTGGGCGATTATTTGCTGCTGGGTTCGGGGGAGTTGAAGAGCGGCGGCTTTCGCCGCGACTCCATTCTGTCCGATGCGGTGGAAGCCATTATCGGCGCGTTATACAACGATCAGGGCATGGATGCCTGTCAGCAATGGATCTTAAAGTTGTTTGAGGAAAAACTGAAAAGTTTGTCGTTGGATAATTGGCAGAAAGATCCTAAGACTCAATTGCAGGAGTTAATGCAGTCCAAAAAAATGGAGTTGCCCGACTACACCCTAATGACCATGTCCGGGCTTGCACATGAACAAACCTTCAAAGTGAAATGCACGACGCCGTTAACGGCGGAATCCTGCATAGGCATGGGAAATTCCAGAAAAAAAGCCGAGCAGTCGGCGGCAGAGCTTATGCTCGAATTATTAAATAAGGACACTAAATGAATTGTGGTTTCGTCGCCCTGATTGGGCGGCCCAATGTCGGCAAATCAACATTGATGAATCATTTGCTGAAGCAGAAAATCAGCATTACTTCACGCAAGCCGCAAACAACCCGGCATCGCATTCTCGGCATTAACACCACCGAGGCGGGGCAGGCCATTTATATGGACACGCCGGGCATGCATAACAGTGAAAAGCGGGCCTTGAATCGTTATTTGAACCGGACCGCCGATACGACCTTGCTGGGCGTTGACGTGATCGTCTGGCTGATCGACGGCTTGTCCTGGCATGAATATGATGAGGAGATTTTCAAGAAGCTGGAGCAAGCCGGTCTGCCGGTTATTCTCGCCGTCAACAAGGTTGACAAGGTAGCGGACAAGGAAGCGATTTTAACGTTCTTTAACGAAGCTCAGCATCGATTCCCCTTTAAACATTTGGTGCCTATTTCCGCGTTAAAAAGAACCAACCTCGATCAGCTGGAAAGCTTGATCATGGAATTACTGCCGGAACGGGATTTGATCTATCCCGAGGATCAGGTGACTGACCGATCCGAGCGGTTTTTGGCGGCTGAAATCGTCAGGGAAAAACTAACCCGGCGCTTAGGCGACGAACTGCCTTATGAGCTGACTGTGGAAATCGAGCGCTACGAAGAAAAATCTTATATCACCAAAATATACGCGATTATTTGGGTGGAGCGCTTGACCCAAAAGAACATTGTGATCGGCAAGGACGGCGAGATGCTGAAAAAAGTCGGCACCGATGCCCGGCTGGACATAGAAAAATTGATCGGGCATAAAGTTTATTTGCAACTTTGGGTTAAAGTGAAAAAAGGCTGGTCGGATAGCGAACGAGTCTTGCAAAGCCTGGGCTTTAATGACTGAATCCGCAGTTTATTTGCAACCTGCCTTTATCCTGCAACAGCGCAAATACCGGGAAACCAGTTTGATTATCGATGCGTTAACACGGGATTTCGGTCGGATTTCCTTGTTGGCCAAAGGCGTAAGAAAAGCTAAATCCAAAACAGCCGGGATGCTGCAACCCTTTATCCCGTTAACCATTTCCTATGTTGGCAAGGCAGAGCTAAAAACCCTGACCGATGTCGAACTCCGCATGATTCAGCCGATTACCCGGATAAAGGGACTGGCGCTTTATTGCGGTTTTTATATTAACGAATTGGTCGGTTGTTTTTTACACAAATACGATCCCCATCCCGAGGTGTTTGACGCGTACGCCGAGTGTTTATCGCGTCTGGCGGAGGATTCCGACAGGGAAGCGGCATTGCGGCTATTTGAACTCAGCCTGATGGAGCATACGGGTTATGGGTTACAGTTCGATTATGACGATAATGAAAAACCGATTGAAGCCTTAAAAAAATACGATTTTAATGTCGGACAAGGGCCGGTTGAAGTTTTGCATGGGCCGTTTTCAGGCAAGACTTTGCAGGCGCTCAGAGCCGGGGAATTGACCGATCCGCAGGTGTTGCTCGAAGCAAAAATCCTGATGCGGACGGTTATTGATGTTTATTTGCAGGGCAGGCAGCTTAAGAGCCGGACGGTTATTGGTAAAGTCTTCGCGACTGCTCAGCGCTAGGCAAAAGGCAAAGAGTAACCATGTCGAAGCTTAGGTTTTTTTCGCCCTTCGTCTTTTGCCCTTAGCCGGTAGTTATAAAAAATCTGACATATCATTAATAATCCGCGCTATCCGTAGTCCATTATAAAACCATCAAACACACTAAAATGCATAAAACAAATATTCTATTAGGCGTGAACATCGATCACGTCGCTACGTTAAGACAGGCCAGAGGCACGCTTTATCCTGAACCGGTTCAGGCCGCATTGGTTGCCGAGCAGGCCGGTGCTGACGGCATTACCGCGCATTTGCGGGAAGACCGTCGGCATATTCAGGACCGGGACATCTATTTATTAAAAGAGATGCTGCACACCCGGCTGAATATGGAAATGGCGGTGACCGATGAGATGGTCGGCATTGCGGTGAAAGTGCAGCCTTATGCCTGTTGCCTGGTGCCGGAAAAGCGCGAAGAATTGACCACCGAAGGCGGGCTTGATGTCGCCGGTAACTTGCATCGCTTGCAATGGGCTTGCGATAAATTGGCTGGCGCAGGAGCTGAAGTGTCGCTGTTTATCGATCCCGATGAAATGCAGATCGATGCGGCGGTAAAAGCCGGTGCGCCGGTTGTCGAATTGCACACCGGGTGTTACGCCGAAGCGGGCAATCGCGTACAGCAGGTCGAAGAGCTGGCGCGTATCAGGAGGGCTGCCGTTTATGCGCACAGTGCGGGACTGCAAGTTAATGCCGGGCACGGTTTGAATTTTTATAATGTTGAAGCAATATGCGCGATACCGGAGATAGTGGAGCTTAATATCGGTCATTCGATTATCGCGCAGGCAGTGTTTTCAGGCTTGGCTCAGACGGTCAAGGATTTGAAACAGATTATGCGCAATGCAAGATTGAATTGCGCTTAACTCAAGGCAAATAAGTGGCGCTGGAGATTTATCAGTTAACCTTGATCGGCGATCGAGAGATTAATCAGGACTTCATGGCGCATATTATCACTGAGACTTATGCGCTGTTTGTCGTTGCCGATGGTTTAGGCGGTCATCATGCCGGAGAAAAGGCGTCCCGTTTTTTCTGTCAGGGCTTGCTCAGGTTTGCCGACACTTACAGTAAGCAGATGGAGCGGAATCCAGTCGATACCTTTTCGAGCTGGATTGTTGCGGCCGGCAGTGAAATGAAAAGGCTGTTTGCCTTCGATAAATCCGGTGACGATGCGCATACCACCTGCGCAATTCTTTACCTGGATGAGCAGCGGGTAGTGACAGGACATTGTGGCGATTCGCGGATATACAGGATGGACCCGCAACGGATTTTATGGCGAACCAGCGATCATTCTATCCCGCAGCAATTAGTGAATGAAGGCAAGATTACCGAGCAGGAGATGGCGCGTCATCCGGAGCAAAATAAATTAACGCGCAGTATCAATATCTTGAAAGCGGATGAGGTGGAGATTAATGTGTATCCCGCCATGAAAAAAGGCGAGACTTTTATGCTGTGCAGCGACGGTTTCTGGGAATATGTAAAGCAAGCGGAGCTTTTGCAATTGGCTCAGCCTAGCAGCGGCAAGGATGAGCTAGCCAAATTGGCGCAATTAGCGATATTTCGCGCTCACGGAAAAAGCGACAATGTTACCGCTCAGTGGGTAAGAAGACACTAAATAGTGTTAGCTGGCAAAGCCGTGTTTTTGCATGCGGTAAAGCAAGGTGTCGCGGGAAATGCCCAGCAGTTTTGCAGACTTGCTGCGGTTGCCTTTGGTGCGGTTCAGGGCCTGATGGATTAAATCGGCCTCTAGCGTATCCAGTTGTAGACCGTTTTCAGGCAGGGTGAAATCGGTTGTCGCAGGTGCGTTGCTGATGTACTTGGTGGTGAATTCAGGCGGGAGATTTTCCGGCTCGATAGTTCGGCCGGCTAATAAGATGCTCAGTCTTTCGCATAAGTTACGCAATTCGCGAATATTGCCCGGCCACGGGTAGGCTTTCAGCGCTTTTAAAGCGGTCTTGCTGAATTTGGGCGCAGTCAATGCATGGGCCTTTTCAAATAAGGCCAGAAAGTACCTGATCAGCGATTCAATATCTTCAGTGCGTTGCGCCAACGGCGGTAGTTCTAACGGCACGACATTCAAACGGAAATACAAATCCGACCTGAATTGGCCGGCTTCAATCTGCTTGTTTAAATCAGTGTTGGTTGCAGAAATAACGCGGACATCGACTTTGTAAGGCTTGATTTCGCCGACGGCAAGACATTCGCCGGATTCAAGAAAGCGCAATAATTTTGCCTGAATCGACAGCGGCAGGGAATTGATCTCATCGAGAAACAGGGTGCCGCCATCAGCAGCCTGGAAAAGGCCTTGCTTATCGGTTGTCGCTCCAGTAAACGAGCCTTTTTTATGGCCGAACAACTCCGATTCGATCAGGCTTTCAGGTAATGCAGCGCAATTTAGGGTAATAAAGGCCTTATTGGCGCGAGCGCCGGCTTGTTGAATGGCTGTAGCAAGCACTTCTTTGCCGGTGCCTGTTTCACCCTTGAGCAATACGGTAACATCGGTAGCGGCCACGATTTTGGCGTTACGGATTAAGGAATCCAATGCAGGAGATTGACCGATGATCGCGTTAAAATGATCCATAGAATCCTCTTAATGTAGTGCCGAATGTGATGTGATCGCCATGGGATTAAGCCAGGGCAGGGCGGCCAGCAGAGCCAGTGCAATCATGAACAGGCCGATAGCCTGCTTGAAACGTTGCATTCTGGATAACCTTGTTAATATGCCGGTCATTATACCGACTCCCATGACCGCCGGTAAAGTTCCCAATCCGAAAAACAACATGGTCAGTGCGCTTTGGCTGATGTCGCCTGCGGTTGCGGCGAGCGCCAAGGCCGAATAGACCAAACCGCACGGCAGCCATCCCCAGACCATGCCGAACAGAAAAGCGTGGCTGCGATTTTTTACCGGGATCAGTTTACGGCCGAAAGGCTCGATTTTTTTCCATAAACGCAGGCCGATTTTTTCAATATAGGCAAAGCGGGGAAACCATCCGGCTATATAAAGCCCCGCGCCGGTCATGATGGCGGCGGAAAGCAATTGCAACAGTCTATGACCGCTGATTTCGCCCATCGGCAGGGTGATCAATGCTTCAATAACGCCCGCCAATGCACCGGCTATTGTGTAACTGGTAATGCGGCCGATGTTGTAATTAAGTACAAAGGGGAGCAGCCGGTTTTTTTGGTTCCGTATCTCCGGGCTGAGGCTTAAGGTCAAGGTCCCGATAATGGAACCGCACATGCCGATACAGTGCATGCTGCTGAACAATCCCATCGTAAAAGCGACCAGATATGAGGTGGTAAAGGCTAGATCAAATTCCATAGTCGCAAGGCATTATTATAAAAGAGGGGCGGGCGAGCCGACGGTCGCCCTTTTTTGATTCGAATTTATTGAAACTGCGAAAGAATTTGCCCTTGAATCTTCTCAGCCATCGCTTTGCGATTTTCAGCATCGCGTATAGGTCTGCCGACGACGATATAATCAGCGCCATTCCGGAAAGCCATTTCCACGCTGACCACCCGTTTTTGATCGTCCTCTTCGCGGTTATCGACAGGCCGGATGCCCGGCGTGATGACCAGCAGCTTATGATCCAGCTCTTCTCTCAGCATCGCGACTTCAAGCCCGGATGAGACAATGCCGTCGCAGCCGATTTGCAAAGCGCGCTTGGCGCGGGATAACACCAATTCGCGGACATCGCAGGCAAAGCCTAAATCATCAAGGTCGCCTCGATCCAGGCTGGTTAACGCCGTCACGGCCAATACTTTAAGCTCGCCTTTTTCCTTGGCGGCGGCTTCCATAATCGCATCGTTGCCGTGAATGGTGGCAAGATCGACGCCCTTGCCGCTCAAGGCTTTAATGGCCCGGCCTACGGTGGCGGGCACATCGAAAAACTTCAGGTCGACAAAGATTTTCTTATCACGCTGTTTTAACCATTCAATAAAACCGAAATAATCGCCGGACATAAACAGTTCCATGCCGACTTTGTAAAAGATGACCGAATCGCCGAGTTCTTCCACCAAGGCCTGCGCCTCGGCAATGCTGGGCACATCCAGCGCCATGATCAGGCGTTCACGAACGGGGATAGATTTGGTCGAGATAAATGATTGAGACATGGTTAAGTAAGATAAAAGGGGTAAAAAGGGTAAAAGGCTTATTCAGTCACTAAGCCTTGTTCATGCCAAGCCTGGATTCCGCCGTTCATTAAGTAAGTCTTGGAAAAACCCGCGGACTTTAAGATCAGTTGGGCTTGTGCGGAACGTAGGCCGGCTTGGCATTGGGTGATGATCGGGCGGTTTTTATAAGGTTCAAGTTCGTGTAGCCGATCATTTAATTGGCTTAGCGGAATATGAATGGCGCCGTGAATGCGGTGTTCATTCCAGTCGTCATTTTCACGCACATCGATAATGATTGCCTGGCGTTTGGCATGCATCGCTGCGGCTTCTTTAGGCGAGACAACATCGGTTTCCCCCATCGCAAAAGGGCTGGCGATCAATAAAAAAACACCGAGTCGGCCATACTTTGAAAACAGGCGCATGCAGACGCTCCCAAATAATAAGTCGATATATATTACCGGAACTTGTTTTAACGGTGAATGTTAAAATTCACTATTGCCACAATAGACCTTAAATTATGAGCTTAACATTGATACAAATGACCTTGATAATGGCGTGCGGCGCGGTATGGCGTTTTGCACGGCCGGCGGGGTTGGCAGCCGAGCAAACCCGTCTGGTGTTGACCACGGTGGTTTATTATTTGCTGCTGCCGGCCATGGTTGTGGATGTGCTATGGTCGGCAGATATAGGCTTGCATTCATTCCACTACACCTTGCTAGGCGTGGGCAGTATTGTTTTTGCGATGATTTGCCTTTGGGGCGTTGGTACGCTGTTCAAGTTCGAACATCGGCGCATGGGCGCGATGATATTGGCGGCGGCCTTTCCCAATGTGACCTATCTGGGCTTGCCGGTCTTGGAACAAACCTTCGGCAGTTGGGCCAGGTCGGTGGTCATACAAATGGATCTATTTGCAACCACGCCGTTATTGTTTACCGCAGGGGTCATGGTCGCGCGGCACTACGGCGAAGAAACAGCAGAAAAGCCGAAATCGGTATGGCTGTTTTTTAACGCACCGCCATTCTGGGCGGCGGCTGTTGCGGTTATCCTGAATATTAATGGCTTCGGCGCCCCGGTTTGGCTTTCCGGCGTACTGCAAAAATTATCCGCCGGAGTCGTACCGTTGATGCTGTTTTCTTTAGGGCTGGCCTTGAGTTGGAAGGCGCTAACCGTCCGTAATATCCCGTATGTCATTCCTGTGATAGCCATTAAGATGGCGCTGATGCCGTTGTTTGCGATGTTTTTAGTCGGGTATTTACCTATCGTCGGCGAATATCGATCGGCGGCGGTGCTCGACCTGTCCATGCCGAGCATGCTGTTGGGCATTGTTTTTTGCGACCGCTATCGGCTGGATAGTTCGCTGTACGCGATGGCGGTAACGGTGACCACTGCGATCAGTTTGATTGCGTTGCCGTTTTGGCATAGCGTGCTGGCCAACTAAATCAACAGTTAGATCGATTACTTAACCGAAGAGTTTTCCAACATGAACCCAACACTAGAAATATTCTCCCAAGGCGAAGAGGTCGTTACCGGTCAAACCGTCGATACCAATGCGGCTTGGCTGTCGGAGCACGTTGTCGCCATGGGCTTTAGCGTAACCCGGCATACCGCGGTGGGCGACAAGCTTGATGATTTGGTAAGCTTGTTGCGGGAAATTTCAGTGCGCGCAGATTGCTGCATTTGCACAGGCGGACTGGGGCCTACCAGCGACGATTTGACCGCCGGGGCGGTCGCCAAAGCGTTCGACCTGCCGCTGGAATTCGATGCCGTTGCCTTTGAGCAGATCAAACGGTTTTTTACGCTCAGAAACCGGCCCATGCCCGAGTCAAACCGTAAGCAGGCGATGTTTCCGAAGGGCGCCGAGCGTATTGACAATGCCTGGGGCACCGCGCCGGGTTTTTCCCTGCAAGCCGGGCGCTGCTGGTTTGCCTTTGTACCCGGCGTGCCAACGGAAATGCGGCATTTATTTTCGGAATCCATTCAGCCAACGCTGGCAAGCCGGTTTTTATTGCGGCCCGGAAAGTTGATCACCATCAAAACGCTAGGCATAGGCGAGTCGGCCATTCAGGAGCGCATCGGTGCGATTGAAATTCCGCTCCAAGTGCAGCTGGGATTTCGTGCCGGCCCGGATGATGTACAGACCAAATTGCTGTTTCCGCATGATTATCCTGAAGCTGCGATGACTGCGTTGGTGTCTAAAGTTGCGAAAGTGCTGGGCGATCCTGTTTTCGCCATTGACGGTTTCGGGCGGGCTGGCGGCGATCTGGTGTTTGTGGTCGATCAGCTGATGTCCGTCGGCGGGCACACCTTGGCTGTCGTGGAAACAGCCAGCCAAGGCTTGCTGGCGGCCAAGTGCATAGGCTCGCAATGGTTGCTGGAAACGCGCTATGAGCAAGCCCTGGAAAGGCTGGCGCAAAAGCTCGCGGTTACGATTGACGGCAATGACTTGAGCGCAGCTGCACAGATTATCGCCGGCGAAATACAAAAGACCGCTAGCGCCGATTTTGTGCTGGTTCAACTTTACGCCGGGGACGATAAAGCATTTCACGATAAAGACCAGGCCATTATTCTATATAATACGCTGCTGACTGGAGATGGATTTCATCAAACCACCCATTCAGTGGCAGGCCCTATTAAACGCAAGCAAAATCAGGCAGCGTTACTGGCACTGGATTTATTACGACGCTATTTACAACATAAAGAACTTTAAAATGCCCTTATTAAGATTGACCAACGTTTCCATCGCTTTTGGAACTCACGCTTTATTGAAAAATGCCGACTTTCAGCTGGATGCCGGAGAACGAGTAGGCTTGTTAGGCCGTAACGGCGAGGGTAAATCAACCTTGATGAAGATCATTGCCGGGAATATTCAGCCCGATCACGGCGACATCTGGCGGCAGCCGGAATTAAAACTGGCATGGCTGGAGCAAACGCCCGATTTGCCTGATGACGCGACTATCTACGATGCGGTTGCCGGCGGCTTGGGCGAGCTGGGCGAGTGGATTACCCGTTATCACGCGCTGTCTTTAACCATGGATTACGATGACGACAAGGCTTTAAATGAATTGGGCGATTTGCAGCACAAACTGGAAGCGCATAACGGCTGGCATTTCCAGCAACGGGTCGAGACCACCTTAAGCAAGCTGGATTTGCCCGGCGATTTAAAGATAAACGGCTTGTCCGGCGGCTGGAAACGGCGCGTGGCCTTGGCCAGGGCTTTAGTCATAGAGCCTGAAGTGTTATTGCTCGATGAGCCGACCAACCATCTGGATTTTGAAAGCATTACCTGGCTGGAAGAACAGTTGCTGAACTTTCAGGGTGCGGTATTATTTGTGACTCATGACCGGTCGTTTCTGCAAAAACTGGCGACCCGGATTATCGATCTGGATCGCGGCAATTTGGTGTCCTGGCAGGGTAATTACGACGATTATTTGACCCGCAAAGCCGCAGCCCTTGAGGACGAAGCCAATCAAAATGCCGAGTTCGACAAGAAGCTGGCCGATGAGGAAGTCTGGATCAGGCAGGGCGTAAAAGCCCGTCGTACCCGTAATGAAGGCCGGGTCAGGGCGCTGGAGAAGTTGCGCAACGAACGCTCCCAACGCCGCAACACTCAAGGCACCAGCAAAATATCCCTGGATAGAGGCGATGCTTCCGGTAAAAAAGTAATCGAAGTTAACGATATTAGCTTTGCCTATGAAGACAGACCGATTGTTAAGCATTTTTCCACGCTGATTCAACGCGGCGACAAGATCGGATTGATCGGCGCAAACGGAGCCGGTAAATCGACCTTGTTAAAATTGCTGTTAAAGCAGTTGGAGCCTAATAGCGGCACAGTAGAGCAGGGCACCCGGCTTGAAATCGCCTATTTCGATCAGTTGCGCGATCAACTCGATCCGAACATGACCGTTGCCGATACCGTCGCCGATGGTAATGATTTTGTCGAAATCGCCGGTAACCAGCGGCATGTGATGTCGTATTTGGGAGATTTCCTGTTTGCTCCGGCCAGAGCGCGTTCTCCGGTAAAGAGTTTGTCGGGCGGCGAGAAAAACCGCTTGTTGCTGGCGAGATTATTTACCAAGCCTTCCAATCTGATCGTCATGGACGAACCGACCAATGACCTGGATCTGGAAACCCTGGAGTTGCTGGAAGAAAAACTGGTCGATTTTGACGGCACCTTGCTGTTGGTGAGTCATGACCGGGCTTTTTTGGACAACGTAGTGACCAGCGTGTTCGTGCTTGACGGCTCAGGCGAAGTCGATGAGTTTGTCGGCGGCTATACCGATTGGATGAGCCATGTTAAGCAGGCGAAACAGGCCGAACCTGTCAAGGTAGCCAAGCAGGGAAAACCGGCGGCTCAGTCTCCCGCGCGCGCCGTAACGAAAAAAAAATTAAGTTTTAAAGAGCAGCAAGAGCTGGATAAGCTACCGGAACTGATCGGTGAGCTTGAAGCTACGCAAACGGAATTAAACCGGCAAATCAGTGCGCCCGAGTTCTATAAAAAAGATCAAACCGTCGTTGCCAAGACCTTGGATGAACTGAAGCGGATCGATGCAAAACTGGAGCAGGTTTATAAACGATGGGACGAGTTGGAAGCGTTGATCGAATAAAGTGAAAGTAGTGAGCTTCCGGCAACTGTTTTGTGTGTTGCCGCTCCGGCTCTTGCATTCATGGTTAAGCATGAGTTTTTAGTCATAACTGAGAATTGCGATTCAAAAAGGCGCAAATCATGGCCGTTCGCAGTCTGTGTTAATATGCTAAACAATCAGCGCAATTTTCGGAGATAAAGATGACTGATGATGAGCTAAAAGAATTGGTTGCAAGTCTTGCCGTTACTCAAAAGGAGCTTGCTGTTGCTCAAAAAGCCACCGATGAGCAAATGAAGCGCACCGATGAAAAGCTGGAGCGTATTGGCATTACGTTGGGCAATATCAGTCAAAACCAGGGCGATGTGGCCGAGGAATTTTTTTTCCAAAGTCTGATCAAAGACAATCATTTGGGAAAGATTTATTTTGACGATGTGGTAAAAAACATGGAGAAACATCGCGGCCAAATTCAAGAGGAATATGACCTGGTTATGACCAATGGCGATGCGATTGCGGTTGTCGAAGTAAAATACAAGGCGCATAAAAATGACTTGGATAAGTTAGACCGGAAAATGAAGCACTTTAAGCTGCTGTTTCCGATTTACCGGGCCTTTAAGCAATACGGCGCCATCGCTACGTTCCATATCAACGATGACGCCAAGGAAGACGCGTTAAGGCGCGGCTATTTTGTTTTGCAACGTAGCGGCGATCTGGTTCATACCGAAAGCAGCGATTATTTGACAGTGTTGTAATCATTTCCGGCTTTTATGCGAAACGGGGCCTGTTGCTCAGTTCCACCATTCAACATCAATTGGTCTATTAATCTAAAGACGGCAGATCAAGCTGCGTAGTCGTGCTAAACATCCCTATAATTTTCCAGTCCTAATTCCTAGTAAATCACTAAAACCTACTATGCGTATTTTTTTACTCTTATTAATCTGCTCCGTCTTTGCTACCGCCTATGCCGCTGAGTCGGCTGAAATTCGCGCTCAACTCAATGCTCGGCATGCTTCGATCCTGTCCAGTGAAATGGCGGCAAAAATCGTTCAGCTCAATGTTCAGGAAGGGGAGCGATTCAATCAAGGGGACTTGCTGGTTGCGTTCAATTGCGCGGAACAGCAGGCGCAATTGAAAAAGGCCCAGGCCGTGGTGCAAGCCGCCGAAAAGACCTATGAGGTTAATTCCCGTTTGACCAAGCTCAATTCGATGAGTCCGCTGGAGCTTGAAATGGCGGCTGCCGAGGTCGCCAAGGCCAAAGCCGATATTGCATTGATGGGAGCGGTGCTGCAAAAATGTACGATTACCGCGCCTTTTTCGGGGCGTGTGGCCGAGCGCCTGGTGCAGCGTTATCAATACGTTAAAGCCGGCGATCCGATTCTGGATATTCTCGATGACAGCCAGCTTGAGGTCACTGTGCTGGTGCCCTCCAGCTGGCTAAAGTGGTTGAAGCCGGGCTATGAGTTTAAGGTTTTTCTCGAGGAAACGCAGCGCGAGTATCCGGCCAAGGTCAAAATGTTGGGCGCGCGTATCGACGCGGTCAGCCAATCCATTAAAATTACCGGCATCATTACCGGGAAGGTCGATGATCTTCTCGCCGGCATGAGCGGTCGGGCTGTTTTTGCAGCTGCGGCGACTGCCAAGGATGGCGGAAGTGTCGCAAGCGGTTCGGAATCGATGCGGCCGTCCGTTGCTGCACATGACTGATGCGCAACGCCAACTGGCGGCGTTGGCGACGCTGCTGCAACTGGAAAAATCCTTCCGTAACGCCGATACCGCCGAAGCGCTGGCCTATACGCTGGTTAACGACAGCCGCAGTCTGATTGAGTTTCGCCAGGCGGCGCTGTGGCAGATAGACGGCTCGCAAGTGGTTGCGGTCTCCGGTTTGGCGGTGGTCGACGCTAATGCGCCGTATATAAGCTGGTTGAAACAACTGTTCAAACAGTTGTCTGCGGATACTTCCGGAGCCATTCGCCCCTTAACGGCGGAAGACCTGAAAGGCGATTGTGCCGAGCAGTGGCTGCAATGGTTGCCCGCCCATGCGGTATGGCTGCCGGTATCTGCCTATGGCGCCACGCCGCAGGCAGGGCTGTTGCTGGCGAGAGAGGCTGGCTGGATGGAAGGGGAGCTGTATTTGCTGGAGCATGTGGCGGACACTTTCGGGCATGCTTGGGCGGCATTGTCGCCCAAGCCGCCTTTCTGGAAGCAGGGCCTGCTGACTAAAAAACGCCTGATGACCGGCCTGGTCGTGCTGTTTTGCCTGTTATGGATTCCGGTGCGGCAGACGGCGCTGGCTCCGGCTAGCGTTATTCCGGGGCATCCGACCATAATCAGGGCCGCTATTGACGGTGTTGTCGATCGGTTTTATGTGCAGCCCAACGATCAGGTGATTAAAGACCAGCCGTTGTTAAGCCTTGAAGAAGAGACTATCAAAAATAAGTTGACCGTGACCCGCAAGGCTTTAGCGGTTGCCGAAGCCGAATACCGCAAAACCGCGCAGCAGGCGATGTTCGATATGGACAGCAAGGCGCAGGTCAATATTCTTAAAAGCCGAACCGAGCAGCAGGAAGCCGAGGTGCGCAGCATGGAGGATTGGCTGGCGCGTATCGATATTAATGCGCCTCATGCCGGGATAGTGGTATTCTCCGATGTCAACGACTGGATAGGCAAGCCGGTTACCGTCGGCGAACGCATCTTGATGGTTGCCGATCCCGCCGATGTCGAGCTGGAAGTGCAGTTGCCGATTGCCGATGCGATTAATCTGGAGCCGGACTCCGAAGTGCAGTTTTTTTTAAATGTCGACCCGACCACGCCGGTTTCTGCAGTCCTTTATTTTTCAGCCTATCAGGCCGAGGTTACGGCTGACGAGGCCTTGGCTTATCGTTTGAAAGCGCGGTTCCGGCAAGCGGACGTATTGCCCAGAATCGGCCTTAAAGGAACGGCCAAGGTCTTCGGCTCGCGGGTGCCGTTTGTTTATTATGTGTTAAGAAGACCTTTGGCGGCATTGAGACAATGGATGGGAATGTAATTAACCTGCCGCCGTTGCGCGAAGAGCTGGATTTGTTTCCGGGACCTTGCGCATTCGACGGCTCCCCGACCTGGACGCTTTATGATCCGGCCAATCAGCATTTTTACCGTATCGGACAGCTTGAAAATGAGATTCTGGCGCATTGGGAGTTAAATTCGCCCGAGGCCATCAGCGAACAACTATCGCAGTACGGTTTATTCGCCGTCAGTGTTGACGATATCATGCATTTTTTGCAGTTTTTAGTCGGCCATAACCTGCTTCAGGTCAGAGGCAAAGAGGCCGTGCAGCGTCTGGTCGGCCAAGCCAAGGCGGCGCATCATCACTGGTTTGCCTGGCTGATCCATCATTACCTGTTTTTTAAAATTCCGCTGGTCCGCCCGGATCGCTTGCTGGCGCGAACTTATCCGGCGCTGCGCTGGATCTACCGGCCGGCGGTGCTGTACGTGCTGATGGCGCTGGTGCTGGTTAATCTGTATTTGCTGATCGACCGATGGGATATGTTCAGCCGAACTTTCCTGCATTTTTTTTCGACCGAAGGTTTGGTGTATTACGCGGTTGCGCTGACCTTGACCAAAACCCTGCATGAATTGGGGCACGCCTATACCGCCCACCGTTACGGCTGCCGTGTTTCCGCGATGGGCGTGGCTTTTCTGGTGATGATGCCGGTGTTGTATACCGATGCCAGCGAGGCGTGGAAATTGAGCTCGCGGCGGCAACGGCTGGCGATTGGTTTTGGCGGTATTGCCGCCGAATTGGGGTTGGCCGTGTTATGTACTACGCTGTGGCATTTTTTGCCCGACGGCCCATTGCGCAGCAGTGTGTTTCTGATGGCAACGACTACGTGGATGATGACGCTGTTTATCAATCTAAACCCGTTAATGCGTTTTGACGGATACTTTTTACTGTCGGATTATTGGGGCATTGAGAATCTGCAAAATAGGGCATTTGCGTTGGGACGCTGGCAATTGCGACGGATCTTGTTCGGTTTTCTCGACGAAGCGCCGGAGCGGTTTCCTCAGCATACGCAGCGATTGCTGTTGATTTATGCCTGGAGTATCTGGATTTATCGCTTTTTCCTGTTTATGGGGATCGCCTTGCTGGTGTATCACTTTTTCTTTAAATTACTCGGCCTGTTTTTAATGATGGTTGAAATAGGCTGGTTTATCATGCTCCCTATCGTCAAAGAAATTAAGCACTGGATTGAGCATCGTCAGCATATGGAATGGAACCGCAATACCTTGACGACCTTGTTGGCAGTCTTGATCGCAATCGGCATTTTGTTTGTGCCCTGGAAGAGTCGCATTGAAGCGCCCGGCCTGTTGAAAATAGCCGCCCATACCGAGCTTTTTATGCCGCTGCCCGCTAAGCTGGAGCGGATTTTGGTCGTTAAAGGCGAAACCGTTAAAGCGGGGCAGGCATTGGTTCAATTTAGTTCGTCCGATCTTGATTCGCGTCTGGAGCAAAGCAAAATAAAGATTGAATCGTTGCGCTGGGAGCTGTCTTTTCATGGTCAGGAAAAAAATCTGATTAATCGGCGATTGGTGGCATTGACCGAGCTGGAAAGTGCGGACAGTGAATATGACGCGCTTATGGATGAGCGTAAGCGCCTGACCGTTCAGGCGCCTTTTGACGGTGAAATTATTGAAGTCAACGATCTGTTGAATGCCGGGGAATGGATAGCCAAGGACGAGCCGCTGTTAACTGTAGGTAAGTTTGATGCTTACCAGATAGAAGCTTTTTTGGCTGAAGATCATCTGGGCCGGATTCAGCCCGGCGCTAAAGCGGATTTTTATCCCGAGCAACTGGATTGGCCGGACATGCCGTGTCGGATTGTGCGTATCGACAATGCCGCAGCGATGCAGTTGCCGCCGGTTTTTACTTCCCGTTACAACGGAAGCATTGCCATCCGGGGTAACGATAAGGAGGTATTGGTTCCCGAAACATCGGTTTATCGGATTTGGCTTCAGCCCATGGAAACCGGCGAACCGATCCATCGAGCCATCAAGGGTAATGTGCTGATCGATGGGAAACCCGAAAGCGTCGCCTTATTTTTATGGCGGCAAGTTGCAGCCGTATTAATCAGGGAATCCGGGTTTTAAATGTGTATGGCATAGCGGGACGCCGTCGTTGGCGTTGTCTGGCAATGCCTGTTGTCGAGGGGATAAAGCGAGTTTTTAACTGTCACTAAAATAGTAGACGGTATATAATCCTACGGTTTTATTCAATCATTTACTAAATTCATACCGGAAAAAAACATGCTGGGTAAGTTGGTTAGATTTGTTATAGGGAGCCGTAATGACAGGCTGATAAAGAAGAAAAGGTCGCTGGTCAAAAAGATCAATGCTTTGGCTTCTGACTACGAAAAGTTATCTGATGATGCGTTAAAAGCAAAAACGCAGGCATTTCGTGATCGCCTGGCGCAAGGTGAAAAACTGGACAATCTGCTTCCGGAAGCGTTTGCAACAGTCAGGGAAGCGTCGACCAGAGTCTTCGGCATGCGCCATTTCGATGTGCAATTGATCGGCGGCATGATCCTTCATGACGGCAAAATCGCCGAAATGAAAACCGGTGAGGGCAAAACCCTGATGGCGACCTTGGCGGCCTATTTGAACGCCTTGCCGGGACGCGGCGTACACGTTGTCACGGTTAACGACTATCTGGCCAAGCGCGACTCCGAATGGATGGGCAGGCTTTACGGTTTTCTGGGTTTGACCACCGGCGTGATTATTAGCCAGATGGACAGCGAAGAGCGCCGCAAAGCTTATGCGTCGGACATCACTTACGGCACCAACAACGAATTCGGTTTCGATTATCTGCGCGACAACATGGCGTTCAGCCTGGAGCAGAAAGTCCAGCGTGATTTAAGTTTTGCTATTGTCGATGAGGTCGATTCGATCCTTATCGATGAGGCGAGAACGCCGCTGATTATTTCCGGGCCTACCGAAGAAAGCACCGAAATCTATATTAAGGTCAACAAGATCATCCCTTTCCTGACCAAACAGGAAAAAGAAGGCGAGCCGGGCGATTATTCGGTCGATGAAAAAGTTCGCCAGTTGTATCTGACCGAAGCGGGTCATGAGCGGGTCGAAAACTTGATGGTCGAACATGGCTTGATGGCGGAAGGCAGCAGCTTGTACGATGCGACCAATATTCGCCTGATGCACTATCTGACGGCTTCATTGCGTGGTCATGTATTGTTCAAAAAAGACGTTGATTATATCGTCGCCAATAATGAAGTGATTATCGTCGATGAGTTTACCGGCCGGATCATGCCGGGACGGCGTTGGTCGGAGGGCTTGCATCAGGCGATTGAAGCCAAAGAGCATGTCGCTATTCAAAATGAAAACCAGACGCTGGCCTCGATCACTTTCCAGAATTATTTCCGCTTGTACGAAAAACTGTCCGGTATGACCGGTACTGCGGATACCGAAGCGTTCGAGTTAAACAAGATTTACGGCCTTGAAGTGGTGGTCATTCCTACGCATCGCAATATGATTCGTAGGGATTTGGGAGACGTCGTCTTCCTGACCGCCGACGAGAAATATGTCGCTGTTGCCGAAGATATTAAAGAATGCGCCAGTCGTGGGCAGCCGGTGTTAGTCGGGACTACCTCGATTGAAAACTCCGAGCGGTTGTCGGCATTATTGCAAAAGCAGGGCATTAAACACGAAGTGCTTAATGCCAAGCAACACGAACGCGAAGCCCATATCATTGAACAGGCCGGTATGCCAGGGGCGGTGACTATCGCGACCAACATGGCCGGACGGGGTACCGATATTGTACTCGGCGGTAACCTGGAAGCGGAACTGGCGGCGCTGGGCGAAGATGCCGGCGAGGCCGATAAGGAACGAGTCCGTGGCGCTTGGTTGGATAGGCACGAGCAAGTTATCGCCACCGGCGGTTTGCATGTTATCGGTTCGGAACGGCATGAATCGCGTCGTATCGACAACCAGTTGAGGGGCCGCTCGGGTCGCCAGGGCGATCCCGGTTCAACGCGTTTCTATCTGTCGCTGCAAGATGATTTGATGCGGATATTTGCATCGGATCGCGTAGCGGGATTAATGCAGAAATTAGGCATGGGTAATGGCGAAGCCATTGAGCATCCTTGGGTGACTCGCTCGATTGAAAGCGCCCAGCGCAAAGTTGAAGGCCGCAATTTCGATGTGCGCAAAGAAATTCTTGCTTATGACGATGTTGCCAACGATCAACGTAAGGTTGTTTATGCGCAGCGTAATGAGTTGATGGCGGCAGAGGAAATATCCGACATCATTACCGCGATACGTGAAGATGTAGTTAATAATGTGATTACCCAGTATATTCCGCCAAAAACCATGGTTGAGCAGTGGGACACCAAAGGCCTGGAAGAGCATCTGCATCAGGAATTCAACGTTGAAATTCCGGTACGTAAAATGCTGGCTGAAGACCATTCTTTGCAGGAAGAGTCTTTGCGTAAGCGTATTATTGAAATTCTGGAACAAAACCATAAAGACAAAGAACAGCAAATGTCCAAGGAAGTGCTGCAACATTTTGAGAAATCAGTGATGCTGCAAGTACTTGATAATAGTTGGAAAGAGCATTTGGCGGCGATGGATTACTTGCGTCAGGGCATCCATTTTAGAGGTTATGCGCAAAAAGATCCCAAGCAGGAATACAAGCGCGAAGCATTTGAAATGTTCACTAACCTGCTTGAACATATCAAGTATGAAGTGATAGGCATTCTGTTTAAAGTTCAGGTCAGGCAGGAAGAGGACGTGCATGCGCTTGATGAGCAAATGCAGGCGCCCAGGGAAATGCATTTTGAGCATGCGCAGGCTCCTGCTTTGGAGGCTTACGAAGAGTCGTTACTCGCAGCTGAACAGGACGATGTTGCTACGGCCGAGCAGCCATTTATCAGAGAGGGGCATAAGGTGGGTCGCAATGATCCGTGCCCTTGCGGTTCAGGTAAGAAGTTTAAGCAGTGCCACGGTCAGTTAAGTTGATTTAGTGCCCCCATAAGCACGTTGGGAATGCACCACGAAGGCGCTAAGGGCACGGAGATATAAACATAACTTCGCGATCTTAGCGCCTTCGTTACTAATATTTTAAATTTAAAATAGATTTTCAGTAGGTTTCTCATCAGATTGTTCTGAATCTGAATCTGAATCTGAATCTGAATCTGAATCGGGTATCGAGTCGCGGGATGCGAATCCGGTTGGAACATGTTCCGCTTGAAAGAACTCCCATATCCCGCGTTTGTCTGTGGCCGTTGTTAACAGGCCGGTCTCAGGGTTTATATACGCTTTGACTATGCCTTCGGGTATTTCAAGAGGGATTTCCGGGGTGTTTTGCAGAGCTGTCTGCATAAACTCTATCCACATTGGTAACGCGGCTACGCCGCCGGTTTCAGCGCTGCCCAGCGGAGAAAAGTCATCAAACCCGATCCATGCGCTAGCCGCATTCGACTGCGTATAGCCGATAAACCAAGCATCCCTTTGTTCATTCGTGGTGCCGGTTTTTCCGGCAAGATCTTGTCTGCCCAGTGCTTGTGCCCTTGTTGCCGTGCCGTGTTGAACGACATCTCTCAATAACGAGTTCATCAGAAAACAGATTTGCGGGGTGATAATCCTGGGGGCGTAGTTGCGTTTTAATTCCTCAGTGCTGGCGCAGGCGGGGCAGGCAGTTTTAGGCTTGGCCTTATAAATAATTTCGCCCTCGTTGGATTCAATGCGTTCAATAAAATAGGGTTTGATCAGGAAACCGCCGTTGGCAAATGTGGCATAAACCTGCGCCATTTGCAGGGGGGAAGCATAGCCGCTGCCTAGAGCCAAAGACAGGGTCTTGGGTAGTTGATCTTCGGTAAAACCAAAGCGTAGTGCCGTTGCGACGGCTTTCTCAATGCCCATTTCCTTCAATAAACGAATGGAGATAATATTCCTTGAGTGGGTTATGGCTGACCTGATGCTGGTTGGGCCGTTGAATTTCTTGTTGTAATTTTCCGGCCGCCACTCGTTTTCCTGGCCTGGATTGTCGATGACGATGGGGGCGTCGTTAATAAGGCTGGCGGCGGTGTAACCTTGTTCCAGAGCGGTGGTGTAAATGATGGGTTTAAAGCCCGAGCCCGGTTGTCTTTTTGATTGGGTCGCGCGATTGTATTTGTTGCGGAAAAAATCGAAACCGCCGGTTAACGCTAAAATGGCACCATCGGCAGGATTTAATGAAACAAATGCCCCTTCGGTCTCGGGTACTTGCGTTAAAGCCCAGGTATTATCCGGCAGTTTGCGAACACGGATAATATCGCCTGTTTTTAATAGATTTCCGATAGAACTGCCGGTCCATTTGATATTTTCCGATGGTATTTCAATGATAGAACGGGTTTGAAGGGCGGCAGTTGCGAGATTATCTTGTACGCGCAGAACGGTGGCCGGCAATGTATCGCCGATGACAGGAAGGTCGTTGAAATTACTGGTTCTTATGCGTAAGTGGCGATAGCCGTGGCGCTCGTCGTAGGCGTGCAAGGTATCGTTAAGCGCCTTATTTGCGGTGGATTGCAGCGTACCGTTTATTGTTGTATAGACTTTGAACCCGGAAGTATAGGCTTGCTCGCCATAGAGCTCGAAAAGTTTTTGTCGCACCATTTCGGCTAAATAAAGCGCTGAAATCTCGGGTGTGACCGATTGCAGTTTTGCGGTAGAGGGTTGCCGGGATGCGCGCTCATAGTCCTGCCGAGTAATGTAATTAAGCTCAAGCATGCGCTGCAAGACATAATTGCGTCTTTCAATCGCGCGTGCCTCATTAGTAATGGGGTTGTATATAGAGGGCGCTTTAGGCAGTCCGGCAATCATGGCGTGTTCGGCTAGGCTTAGCTCGGTTAAGGATTTACCGTAATAGACTTGAGCGGCTGCGGCAACGCCATAGGCTCTGTGGCCCATGAAAATCTGGTTTAAATAAAGTTCCAGGATTTTATTTTTCGAGTATTCGTGCTCTATTTTTAACGCCAGCATGATTTCTTTTAACTTGCGGGTGTAAGTTTTTTCGCTGCTAAGCAGGAAGTTACGGGTAACCTGCATGGTGATGGTACTGCCGCCCTGCTTTTTCTTCCCGGTTAAGGCGAGCTGCAAGCCTGCCCGGATCAGGCCTTTAAAGTCGACGCCGGCGTGCTGATAAAAGTTGTCATCCTCAGCGGCAAGGAATGCATTAATGAGCGGTCTGGGAACTTCCTCTATATCAACCGGCGTACGTTTTTTCTCGCCGAATTGAGCGATCAGCCGGTTATCTTTACTGTAAATACTTAAAGGAGTCTGGTATTGAACATTATGCAGGGTCTTGACATCGGGCAGGTCGGCTGAAAGCTTGTTGTATAACAAATAGCCTGTAATTGCTGCGCCAAAAATGGCGGCCGTAAAAAAAATAGCAAACCATTTTAGAATTTGTCCGCTTAATGTTTTTTTAGCCACGAGTGATCCTGAGAAACAGCGCGATAGTGATAAAAAGGATAAAAGATACGTTTTTTGTTAAATGCCGGTTGAAGTATTCTCGCGGGAGATAAAAAACAACTGGATAAACAAATAAATTGAACATTTTAAGCATCAAAATAAAAAAGGCTACTATACTTTCGCCAGTAAAAAGTTTTGTGATGGGTGGTTTGTCGCTGAACGACTGCATCGGTGCAGCAGAAAGAGCAATACAGGAGCCGCATAACGAGTTTCTGAGAGGCCTGCGTTGCAATTGATCGATCACATTATTCATCAGGTTTTTCAAGGGTTAGTTCATGAGTTGGTTTAGTCAGAAACAGGGCGCGGTTCTTGGTATCGATATCAGCACGGCGGCGATAAAATTACTCGAATTGAGTAAGGTCGGCGCTCGTTACCGGGTCGAGAGTTATGCGGTGTCGCCTTTGCCGCAAGACGCGGTTATTGATAAAAATATAGCCAATATTGAGGTGATAGCCGAGGCTATAAAAGTCGCTTTAAAACAATCCGGGTCAAAGTTAAAGCAAGCCTCTGTCGCTGTTGCGGGATCTTCAGTGATGACCAAGGTGATACCGATGCCCGCTTCATTAACCGACGACGAAATGGAAGAGCAGATCATGGTTGAAGCGGACCAGTATGTGCCTTATTCGCTCGATGAGGTTAATTTCGATTTTGAAGTGCAGGGCGAAAATGAAAGTAACCCTGAAATGGTCAATGTGCTGCTGGCTGCATCGAGAAAAGAAATTATTGAAGATCGTGTGGAGGTGCTGGCAAAGGCGGGCTTAAAGGCCAAAATTGTCGACGTTGAGGCCTTTGCGATGGAAAATGCTTTTGCTTTGCTGATCGACCAGTTGCCTGATGCCGTAGAAGGCCAAACGATTGCTATCGTGGATATCGGGGCGACCATGACCGCCTTAAATGTTTTATATAATTGCCGGACCGTGTACACAAGAGAGCAGGGCTTTGGCGGCAAGCAGTTGACCGAAGAGATTCAGCGTCGCTACGGACTAACTTATGAAGAGGCGGGTCTGGCAAAAAAGCTGGGCGGACTGCCGGATAATTATACCGTTGATGTGCTTGAGCCGTTTAAACGGGCAATGGTTCAGCAAATTCAACGGTCGATACAGTTTTTTGTTTCATCAAGCGCCAATAGGCGCATTGATAGTCTTATTCTGGCCGGTGGTTGCGCATCAATACCCGGCATCGACAAATTGGTTCAACAAGCTATAGGGGTGCCTACCGTTATAGCGAACCCGTTTATCAATATGGCCTTATCCAATAAAGTAAAACCTCAGTCATTAAGCAACGATGCTTCGGCAATGATGATTGCATGCGGTTTGGCATTGAGGAGCTTTGACTGATGGCAAAAATCAATTTACTTCCTTGGCGTGAAGAACTGCGCGCGCAGAAACAGCGGGACTTTATCAATGCTATTGGCGTGGCTGTTTTGATTACAGCGATTATTTTTGCCGGGGTTCATCTCTATGTTGAGGGACTTAAAGCGTATCAGGCACAAAGAAATAAAATAATACAAGACGAAATAGCGCTATTGGATATAAAAATTGCCAAAATAAAAACTATCGAAGAACAAAAAAGTAAGTTGTTGACCAAAATAGAATTGATTCAGAAGTTACAGGAAAGTCGTCCGGAGATTGTGCATTTGTTTGATGAGCTCCCCAGAGTTACGCCGGATGGGGTTTTTCTGACGAAATTCATTCAGAAAGGCTCAGACCTGAATTTTGAGGGCAAATCGCAATCAAATGCACGTATTTCCGCCTTTATGAGAGCTATTGAAGCTTCTGCCTGGCTGAAAGCTCCAGCGCTTGATGTGATTCATACCGCGAGCAAAGCTGAGTCTGAGCAGTTGAGTGATTTCACTATGCACGCAAAGCAGGGTAATAAAGATGCGCAAGCTGCGCCGGGAGCGGGCAAATGAATCTGTCGGAAATTAATTGGGATCCTAATGCGGCCGGGACTTGGCCATTACCCATTAAAGCGGCGACAATTTCAATTATATGTGCCCTGGTGTTCGGTGCCGGTGTTTACTATGACACGCTTGACCAGTTAGCGGCGCTTGATGCTTCTGAGAAACAAGAGCTGGAATTAAAACAGTTATTTGAGGCTAAGCAAAAAAAATCAATCAATCTTCCGGATTACGAGCAGCAATTGGCGCAAATTGAAACGGAACTGGAGGATATGATTCGGCAAATGCCTACGCAAGAAGAGCTTGCAAGCCTGTTGATCGATATTTCTCAGACAGGATTGGCCAGCGGTCTGGAATTCAGGTTATTTAAACCCGGCGCTCCGATTCGCAAAGATTTCTATTCCGAACTGCCGATCAGTATTGAGGTTATTGGGAAATATGAGGAGTTGGGTTTGTTTGTGAGCGGTTTAGCTTCGTTGCCTAGAATTGTTACCGTACACGATGTAAACATAGCTCCCGAAGGCAAGGAAGGGGAAATGACGATGACTGCAACGGTAGAGACCTATAACGAAGGTGCGGATGGAACCGCGACTACCGTGGTTAAAAAGAAAAGAGGGCAAAAGTAATGGAAGACAATATATTGTCGGCATCCAGCTGCATACGGACGGACTTGCAGAGTCGTCGCCCCGGTTCTCTGGCGGTGATAACCTGCGGGGTGGTTATGGCTTTGCTGACAGGTTGTAGCAATGATGATTTTTCAGATTTAACGCGCTATCTCTCAGAAGTTAAGGCCAGGCCTAAAGAACCTATTAAACCCTTGCCTGAAATTAAGGTCATTGAGCCTTTTATGTTTAAACCGGAAGGCCTGCGTGATCCTTTTAAACCACCGCTGGAGCAACCGGAACAGGCCGAGGGTATCGATGTTTCAGCGGGTAGTGGCATAAAGCCGGATACCACCCGGCGTAAAGAAGAGCTGGAATCATTTCCTTTGGACGGCTTGAGAATGGTGGGTACTATAGATATGAAGTCGAATTTGTGGGGGCTGGTAAAAGCGAGCGACGGCACAATTTATCGCGTTAAGGTTGGGAACCATATGGGTAAAAATTATGGAAAAATTATACGGATAGTCAGCGATAAAATTGAATTGATGGAAATAGTCCCGGATAAACCGGGAACATGGCGTGAACAACCCGCTTCAATAACGTTGACAGAGTGATTTTGAGGATCAAAAATGAATTATAAACAAAGCGGCGTTATAGCGAACCCTCACAGGGCGCAAGATAATACTTGGCGACCATTATGCGTACACATTGGCTTAGGACTATTCTTATTTATTTGCCAAATCGCATCTGTTGGAGCCGGCGAGCTGGCGTTATCCGGCATAGACTTCGCGACCCAGTCAGGTGACAAGCTGCAAATTGAAATGGTAATGACGGGCCCCGCCATTACGCCCCAAATATTTAAGACTGACAATCCGGCGCGTATCGCTCTGGATTTTGCCGGTGTAAAAAGCGCGCTGGCGAAAAAAATGTACCCAATAAATCAGGGGGCAGCGAGTAGCGTTTACGTGGTCGAGGCAGCCGGCAGGGTTCGGGTTGTTGTTAACCTGATTGAATCTACGCCGTTTGAAACCAAGGTGGTCGGTAATAAAGTGCAGCTGACTTTGACGCGCGCTAAGGCTGTGATGCCTGCCACAAAGCCTGTTGTTGCAAAGGCTGCAATGCCGGTTCCAACCAAGGCAACTAATTCAGTGGTGTCCGCGTTAATACCCGCGCAAGATATTAGCGGCTTTGATTTTAAGCGCGGCGATAAAGGTGAAGGACGCATACTGGTTTCCCTGGCTAATCCTAATACCATTGTTAATTCCAAGGAACAAGGCGGGAAAGTTATCATAAGCTTTTTAAACACCCGATTGCCTGAAAGCCTGGCTAAACGGCTGGATGTTTCCGAATTTGCAACGCCTGTTAAGTTTATCGATACGGTCTCGTCTGATCAGCAAACCACAATTACCGTGTCCATGCAAAATGAACTTTACGATTATTCCGTGTTTCAAGCGGATGGGTTGTTGACTGTTGAATTTCGTCCTTTAAGCAATGAAGAGAAAGATGCGCTGGACAGAGCGCGAACCAAATACACTGGCGACAGGTTATCTTTAAATTTTCAGGAGATCGAAATACGCAGCGTTATTGCTATTCTGGCCGAGTTTACCGGACAGAATGTCGTCGCCGGTGATGATGTGACAGGCACGATTACTTTAAAGATGGATGATGTGCCTTGGGATGAGGCATTAGAATTTATCATGATGACCAAGGATCTGGGCAAGTATGAGACCGGTAATGTTACGTTGATCTCACCCTTGGACAAAATCAAGGACTACAAGAGGAAGCAACAGGAAACGGAGAAAGTTGTTGAACAATTAGATCCTCTGCTGACTGAATATATTAAAATCAATTACGCTAAGGCTGAGAATTTTAGAAACTTATTGAATGGTGAAGATACCGGCGCTTTTGGTGCTTGCGGGGTGACTGGCACAACTGGAGCCTCTTCATCCGGCGGCTCATCGTCAGCCTCCGCCGGGGGAGGTTCTTCAGCATCCGGGCAATCAAGTCAAGGAGCAGAGGCAAAAGGCTCAGAGGCAAATAATGACAAGTTCGGCTTGCTTTCTTCCCGTGGATCGGCCGTTGTCGATGCCAGAACCAACACCTTAATTGTTCGCGAGACGGCAAAACGGTTGGAAGAGGTAAAGAAGCTGATACGTAAACTTGATGTTCCTGTGCGGCAGGTGATGATCGAGGCGCGCGTTGTTATTGCCGATGATAGTTTTACTGAAAATTTAGGTGTCAAGTTTGGTGCCGCAAAAGCGGCTAGCATAGGTGGTGGTAAAAATTTTGCTGTAGGTGGGTCAGGAACCAAAGGTAACGGTAACCTTCAGCCTGATGAAAATGGAAATATCGGTACATTAAATGACACGTTGGTTGATTTGGGTGTGGCCGGGTTAACCGCGACTCCTCCAGGCGCTTTGGGGATGACTCTGGCCAGAGGAGCCGATTATGTGTTGAACCTTGAGCTTCAGGCATTGCAAATTGAAGGGAAAGGCGAAATAGTCTCCAATCCCAGGGTAATGACCATGGATCGCTGCACGGCGGTTATGATGCAAGGCGTGCAGATTCCGGTTACGACGCCCCCTTCGGCAAATCAGCCAGCAACGACTACTTACATTGATGCGGTTCTTAAATTAAATGCAACGCCGCAGATCACGCCCAGCGGATCGGTTATCATGAATCTGTTGATTACCAAGGACAATGCGAACAATACCAGCAATCCGGTATCGGGTAATCCAGGGATCGATAAAAGAGAGATTAAGACCTCAGTGTTGGTTGAAGATGGCGAGACGGTTGTTTTGGGCGGGGTTTATGAAGGTTCTGAATCGTATGGCAAGAATAAAATCCCTTTTTTCGCTGATTTACCGGGTATCGGGTTTTTATTTACAAATTCAACAGCCAATAAAATTAAGAAAGAATTGTTGATTTTCGTCACCCCAAAAATCATGAAAGATAATGTAGCCGGCGATTGATTGCTTCTACTTGAAACAAAAAGGGGGCATAATGCCCCCTTTTTAATGGTTTAACCGGCAAATAAGGCAGGTCATGACGCGATCAGAGAATATATATTTAGTTGGCCTCATGGGTGCAGGAAAAACTACGATAGGACGGCAGTTAGCCAGGGCGCTTAAATTACCTTTTTACGACAGTGACAAAGCGATTGAGGAAAGAACCGGCGTAGATATTCCAACCATATTCGAGTTTGAGGGGGAAGAAGGATTCAGGGACAGGGAGCAGAAAATGATTCAGCAATTGACGCAAATGGAGGGTATCGTATTGGCTACCGGCGGTGGTGCGATTTTGCGCGAAGAAAATCGTAGGTTATTGAAAGAAAATGGCTTTATAGTCTACCTGCAATGCTCTGTAGAAAGAATTTTGGAGCGGACGCGCAGAGACACGCAACGTCCTTTGCTGAAAACGGATAACCCCAGAGATCGGATAGAAAGCTTATTCGCACAGCGCGAGCCGCTGTATTTGTCTTGCGCCGACTTTAAAATTGACACGGGCGTCATGCCAAGTAAAGAAGTCGTTAGTCACATTTTAGAAGAATACAATTCAGTTAATCGTTAAACAAACAATCTCGGCACGCCGCTCGTTTCGATACTCTTGCATGGCCCTACCTCCCGGATAGATATTACATAAGGCTATGGAGCCCCTGTAATAGAGCGCCAACAAGGAAGCGCGCTCCCGATGAGCATATCTGTCCATACTGTTGTAAGTAAGTCGGCTAATCCGGCCTAAACGCTGAGTTCCTTAGGTTATTAAAGATGAAAAAGTTACTGGTTGAATTAGGTGACCGTAGTTACCCGATCTATATAGGCTCTGATTTACTGAGCCGGTCCGAATTATTCATAAAGCATATAAAGTCCAAGCAGGTCGTTGTGGTCACTAATGAAACCATTGCGCCCCTCTATTTGAATGCGGTTTTACAGAATTTGCAGGACTATATTGTCGAAACAGTAATACTGCCCGATGGCGAACAATTCAAGACTTTGGATTTTGTAACTCAAATTTTTGATAAACTGCTGGCCGGCAAGTTCAGTCGCAACGCCACCTTAATCGCTTTAGGCGGCGGCGTTATTGGCGACATGGCCGGGTTTGCCGCGGCCTGTTATCAGCGAGGCATTCCGTTTCTGCAAATCCCAACCACATTGCTGGCGCAGGTCGATTCTTCGGTGGGCGGCAAAACCGGGGTTAATCATCCGTTGGGCAAAAATATGATCGGCGCTTTTTATCAGCCGCAATGTGTTATCGCCGATGCCGATGTGTTGGATACTCTGGATGACCGTCAATTATCGGCAGGTTTGGCTGAAGTGATTAAATACGGTTTGATCAGGGACATTGAATTCTTTGTCTGGCTGGAAAACAATATCGATGCGTTACTGGACAGGGATAAGCAGGCGCTGGCTTATGCCATTGAACGGTCATGCGTCAATAAAGCCGAAATTGTCGCCGAAGATGAAACTGAAACTGGCGTCAGAGCGACGTTAAATTTAGGACATACTTTTGGGCATGCGATAGAAACCGGAGCCGGTTACGGTAAATATCTTCACGGTGAGGCGGTAGCCATCGGCACCTGTCAGGCCGCCGACCTTTCCAGAAGAAAAGGCTGGTTGAATGAGGACGATGTCGCACGGATTATTGCGCTATTTACAAAAGCCAGGCTGCCCGTCGTTCCGCCGGAACAAATCGATTCAGACCGGTTTTTGGAGTTAATGGCGGTAGACAAAAAAAATGTAGACGGTCAAATAAGGCTGATTCTGTTACAAAAAATCGGCACGGCAACATTGCCCGTAGACGTAGACCAGGACCTATTGGAGATGACACTTAAAACCTATGGTAGATGATGATACTTTTACTTATCATGTGAAACAGCAGCCGACCGATCAGGCAAATAAGGCCGCTCAATCCTTGATAACGAAGGAACGAACACAGAAGCTCGATTTATTAATTCATCTGCTTTCAAATCTGACGCAAGCCCTTGTTGTCTGCGGTCCTGAAGGCATAGGTAAAACGACGCTGCTTAAAGTTTTGCAGGCGCGCAAGGCTGAATCACGACGCTATTGTCTTATACAGGGTAGTGCCGACTTAAGTTTTGAGTCGGTTTATGATCAGCTGTTTAAGGCTCAGTCAGACAAATCCGGTCAATACGAAGACCAATATAAACAAGTCGTATTGATTATTGATAATGCGGGCGAGTTGGTCCCCGGCTTGATTACGGCAATCATCCAATATGCGGCGGGAAATTCCGTTTTAAGGGTTATTTTCGCGTTAACGCATGATGAATTGCAGATGAAGCGAGGTTCGGATCGAGCGATTGATGATTGTCATATCGTTGAAATTCCTCCCTTATCAGAAAGACAGTGCGGTGATTTTTTACAGCATTTATCAACCTTACCTTATGCAAACTTGTCGTTTACAGCCATTAGCGACAACATGATTGCGCATATCTACCGGGAGACGCACGGTGTTCCGGGACGGATTATCGCCGAGATATCCGGTTTACCCGTCGGCACTAAGCAGGGCGGAACATTGAAATGGCTGCTTGTCCTTGCGGTTGCAGCGGCAATTGCTATAGCGTTAGGCGTTCAGTGGTTAATATCGTCGGCAAGCACTCCCGGCATTGCTCTGCCCCCTGCGCCCCTGCCATCGCCAAAAAGTAATGATGAAAAAGCGATAGCGCCTGCCGCTGTCGAACAGAAAGCGGACAAGATAGAAATAGCATCTCCAAGCCAGATAATGCCAGCGCAACCGCCTGTTCAGCCGGTTGCCCAGCCGCAATCAGTACCGGCAAATGAAGTGAAAACGGTGTTGGAGCCTTCGGCAGAAGTTAATGTTAGCAGGAATGATCAACAGCCCATTACTCCCGCAACAAAACCTGAGGCAGTAAACGCAGTTGCTGATAAGCCGCTAACGACTGATGCGCTTCGTTCCTCGACACTGGCTCCTGTTTCGCCTCAAGCGCCTACTTTGGCTGCTCTGTCTTCTGACATGGTCGCCAGAGATGGAGTCAATGCCGCAAGATTGCCGGTAGGCGTCACGGCCATGCCGCCGTCAGCGCATCCTATAGCGCTTGGGGTAGAGCAAGAAAAACCAAAACAAGAGCTGTTAAGTAAAGCGCCTAAGGATGTCGAACCGCCTGTCGCCCGGAATTTGGAGGTTAAAGTTCAACCTGAGCCGGTGAAGGCTGTTGAAGTGGACCAGAAGCCGGATAAGAAGCAATCCGATGTTGCGCCGCAGAAAATGGCTGAGCGACTTTGGGCCTCGCAAGAAAAACTAAAACAGGCGGAGTTGAAGAAAATGGCCAGTAGTGTAGAGCCGTTTGCTCCGAACAAGCTGGAAACGATCCAAATACCGCCAAAGCCGGTCGATGTTGCTGCTGTCTCTGAACAACGGGGCATAGAAACTACCACCGCTCAGCAAGTGACGCCGGTCTCACCGATTGCGACACTTCCGCCATCCCTGGCAGCCGAAGGTGTGGCGTCGTCAGCCGATAATTTTACCTTGCAGCTTATGGTGTTATCAAAGCAATCGTCTGCCGACGGCATGTTCAGAAAATACCCGGCATTGGCACCGGATATTAGAATCATTAAAACGATGGTTAAAGGCAAAGAGAAGTTTGTGTTGGAGTACGGCTCATATTCCGATCCCGAATCAGCCAATAAAGCCAAGGAGTCCTTGCCCTTTGAATTCCACAGGGCCTTGGTAAGAAAAATTGCCCAATAAAACATAGGCCGCAGCGACCGGCTGCTCATACGGTAAAACACCCTAATTTTAAACCCGACTCATTAAATCCATGACCGCATTAAAAAACGATACCTTTATTAGAGCGCTGTTAAAACAACCTGTGGACTACACACCGATTTGGATGATGCGTCAAGCCGGGCGTTATCTGCCGGAATACCGGAAAGTCAGGGAGCAGGCCGGCAGTTTTTTAGACCTGTGTACCAATCCTGAGCTGGCTTGCGAGGTTACCCTACAGCCGTTGCGACGCTTTGATTTTGATGCGGCCATTCTGTTTTCGGATATCTTGACCATTCCCGATGCTATGGGGTTAGGACTCTACTTTACCGAAGGCGAGGGGCCTAAATTTACCCATCCGGTCAGGACCGCGGCGGATGTAAATAAATTGCCGATTCCAGACCCGGAAACGGATTTACGTTATGTAGTCGATGCGGTTCGACTGATAAGAAAAAGCCTGCAAGGCAGCGTACCGTTAATCGGCTTTTCCGGCAGTCCTTGGACGCTGGCAACCTATATGGTCGAGGGCGGCAGCAGCAAGAGCTTTCAAAAAGTTAAAAGCATGATGTACGAGCAGCCCAAGTTGATGCATGTCATGCTGGATAAGCTGGCGCAATCGGTCGCGGCCTACTTGAATGCCCAAATCGAAGCGGGCGCTCAGGCGGTCATGCTGTTCGATACCTGGGGCGGCATGCTAACGACCGAAGATTACATCGAGTTTTCCTTATACTACGCCAAGCAAGTCAGAGCCTTGCTTAAAACCGATATAGACGGGCAGCAGATCCCAACCATCCTGTTCACCAAAGGCGGCGGGCTTTGGCTGGAAGCCATGGCTGATTCCGGCTATGACGCGCTGGGTCTGGATTGGCAGACCGATATGCAACAGGCTCGCGCCAGAGTCGGGCATCAGGTCGCCTTGCAGGGTAATATGGATCCGGTTGCTCTGTATGCCGATCCTTCCGTCATCGCCGAAAAAGTAAAAACCATATTGCATAAATACGGTCCGGGTTCAGGCCATGTGTTCAATCTGGGGCACGGCATTTTGCCCGATATGAACCCCGATCATGTTAAAGCGATGGTTGATGCCGTGCATGAGCACAGCCGGGCTTATCATCAGGCCTAAGCAGTTAATCCAATCAATAAAGAGGTTACGACGATGAGAATATCGAAAACTTTTTTGGCAATCAGTTTGCTCGTTGCCAATGTGGGCGTTAGTGCCGAGAACAAGCCTGTTGATATCGTGGTTCATAGGAGCCCGACCTGTACCTGTTGCGGCAAGTGGCTGGAGCATTTGAAAGAAAATAACTTTAATGTCGAAGATATCGTCACCAATGACGTGCAGTCCATAAAGGATAAATACGGCGTTACCAGGGAAATGGCTTCCTGCCACACGGCGATCGTTGACGGCTATGTTGTTGAAGGTCATGTGCCCGCAAATGACATAAAAACATTGTTGAAAACCAAGCCTAAAATTGTCGGAATCGCCGTTCCCGGCATGGTTAACGGCAGTCCGGGCATGGAAATGGGTGAAACAAAAGATCCCTATAAAGTGATGAGTTTCGACCGTGAAAATCATGCCAAGGTATTTAACAGCTACGAAGGCAGTCAATGATTTTGGCCGGTGATGTAGGAGGGACGAAAACCATCCTGGCATTATTCGAGACCGAAGGCGATGAGATAAAGTGCCTAAAAAAAGAGCAATTTTCCAGTACCAACTATCAAACGTTTACCGAGTTATTATCAGCATTTTTGGCTGGCGCAGATTGTTCGCAGATAGCGTCTGTTTGTATAGGAGTTGCCGGCGTTATCGCCGACGGCGGTTGCGAAACAACTAACTTACCGTGGGTGCTTAGCAATAATGAAATCAGCGAGCGAATCAGCAGCCAAAATGTTTGGTTGTTGAACGACTTGGAAGCCACCGCCTGGGGCTTGTTGGGCTTGCCGGAACACAATTTTGTCGAATTGAACCCCGACGCGCAACGGCAGCAAGGCAACATTGCAGTGATTGCCGCCGGAACCGGTTTGGGCGAAGCAATAATCGCATGGGATGGCGCCGCATATCACATTATTGCCAGCGAAGGCGGGCACGCCGATTTTTCGCCGACGAATGAGCGGGAAATAGAATTGCTCAGGCACTTACTGAAAAAACACCCTGAGCATATCAGTTGTGAGCGCCTTATATCCGGTGAAGGTTTAGTCAATATTTATCAATTTCTTAAGCACATCGACTGCGCGCCAACCAGCGCGGAAATCGAGCGGCACATGACCGAACGAGATCCGGCCGCAGTCATAGGCGAAACAGGTGTAGCGGGAAGCGATGCGTTATGCGTTGAAGCGTTAAAACTGTTTTGCAGAATATATGGTGCGGAATCGGGCAACCTGGCGTTAAAGTGCCTGCCTTATGGCGGCGTTTATCTGGCCGGAGGCATAGGCGCAAAAATATTGCCCGTGCTGCAACAAGGTGAATTTATGCGTGGCTTTCTGGCAAAGGGACGTTGCCGTGCCGTCTTGCAGAAAATATCGGTTAAAGTATGCACCAATCCGGAGGTTGCCTTGTTAGGGGCGTTAAGTTACGCCAAACAACGGCTAAGTTGGAGTGGTGGAGAGTAGTGGTCCTAAGGAAACAAAAGATAAAAAGGTAGTAAGTTATACCTGTGGCAGTAAAACAACCAACTGTTAAGATAAAGTCAAAGGGCTGGATATGTTGGGTAATTATCAGCCGGTAGCTAAGTTTTAAATGGTCTTACAGTGGTACTCTAAGGTACGATAGATGACTAAGGCCGATGTAGCTCAGTTGGTAGAGCAACTGATTCGTAATCAGTAGGTCGTGGGTTCGACTCCCATCATTGGCTCCATATTAATCATGGTCTTAGGTAACTTACCAAGGCCTTTTTTATTGTCTGTGGGGCACTAGAGGGGCAGTTAAGAATAAAAAGCCATAGCAAACTGCAATAAAAACTCAATTGCATCCTATACCTTCACTCTTGTATACAGTGGGCAGATTTCAGGTGCAGTACAACTTAGAAAATCTGGGGTATATGATTATTGGTGGTATTAGAGTGCCTAGTTCCGGCCGAGCCACAGCTTTTCACAAATAGCGCAGTTCGGCCAAAACCGGACAATTAAAGTTGACAAGCGAAACTGCGAGCCACAATTATAAAGTCGCAAAACTTAGTGATATTTCAAAAAATTAATATTCGTGACGCGAGAACATAGTAGTTCGAGAAGAGGTGTGAGCCAACCAAGAACATCCACTCGCGCCGGATCGCATGCAGGCAGGGGATTTCGGTACCAGGATGCTGCCGCAGCCTGGTTAGCGGTGAGATGCTGGGCTGGCGATCTCAGCTATGGCAGCGTCACACCCGAAGGCCTAGATGATGCCGAGCTAATCGGATCGGATGGCAGGGTGTTTGTGCAGATGAAATCTCGCCGCGACCAATTAGGGCCACATGGCCGTGGTGATGTTGCAGCTCATCTAAGAGACCTTTGGACTCGTGCGTCAACTGCGCCGATCCAGCCAGAACAGCTGATTCTAGTCTTGGAGCGCGATGTTGACGGCATTGAAATTCAACATAGAGTTGCCACTCCGCTCGCAGACCTAAAGACACTCATGACCTTGGTTGCCAAGCACAAGTTTGCTGGGAACTGGATTGAACGAACAAGCATCTTGATAGCGCCAACTCCCATGGAAAGCGCAATTAATTTGCTGGTCGAGAAGCTCGAATGTATACCATTGATGGCGGCTATTTACTTCGCAGCAATTGCGGATAAGGTGGGAAATCTATCAGACGATAATGGAGTACGCGGCCCCGGTGACTTCCTATCGCTCTCAGTTTCTGATCTTGAGCACGAGATTAAGAAGCTGGCAGGTACTTTATCTGTAGCCGACCTCGATTCGGCAATCCTACGCGGTTTGTGCGAGCCAGTCGATTTCCTAACGCCGCTGAAAGATGCGGATTTTTATCTAGGTGTAGATGTTCAGCCGGGCCATATATCGGCGGGCTTACTTTCTGAGCGTCCCGAAGCCCGCCTGCGTGTCCTCAATGCATTGGAACGGCAACGGGCAGTGCTAATCTCCGGACCTTCAGGTTCAGGAAAATCTGGATTGATGTGGGAGGCCGCGAAGGAGAGTCGTCATACGATACGCTGGTTCCGGGTACAAAACGCAGCGGAAAGCGATGTCGTCGAGCTTCTTCGTCTTGCCGATACCTTTCGGGCTACTGCACATATGCCAATCGGTTTCGTTCTTGACGATGTCGGTCGTCATCGTAGCGGGCTGTGGGACGTATTAGCATCCGAGGCCGCGACGCGCCGTAATATACTACTGCTTGGTTCGTTGCGCGAGGAAGACATGTTTCTGGTCGAACGTCGTAGTCTCTCGATCGAAATCCGCGAGCAGCCGGACACTGGGTTGGCGGAGCGGATTTGGCGTGAGCTGAAGGATCGCGGGCAGACAAGTTGGCCGGGCTGGAGAGAGCCCTGGCGGGCCTGCAACGGGCTGCTCCTAGAATACACTCACCTGCTCACCCAAGATCGACGCCTTCTGGACGTTCTACGGGATCAAGTAGTACGGCGCGTGCGCGAGAAGCGCCGCGCCGAGTTGGCAGTGCTCCGGGTGGTCTCAATGGCGGGACAAACAGGTGGGACCGTTGACCTCATGCATCTCCGCGGTACACTCACCCTCAGCGACGACGACCTTTCCGATGCGCTGAAGCGACTCATCGACGAGCATTTGATCCAGAGTCTGAAAAGCGGCGAACGCCTCGCTAGCCTCCATCAGATTCGGGCGGCTGCGCTCGCAGATATAACTCATGAGACACCGCCGCCTCTGAAATCGGAGACAGTCAAACAAGCCGTCATATGCATTTCTCCCGAGGATATTGAAGGCTTCATTGCACGTACCATGGTGAGGGAGTCGGCTTTGGTGGCAGGAATTTTAGATGGTGCCATTGAACGGATGCGCCCGACGGCAGCCTCACTTTGCTTGCCGCCATCGTACGCGGTCTCGATACGGGCAGCATCGGCGATACTGTTGAGCGTTGGCTTCCTCACTTGGATCGTCTTGGGATTCCATCGACACAAGCGACTATGGTTGCAATGCTCGCCGTCGCGAATACAGAACCATTTATCGAAGAGAAGCTGCAAGCGCATTTTGATGCGGCGCGACTTTTGCGTGACATGATCCACCACGATCATCGGCAAGCCCTGATCAATCACTTGGAACCTCAACTATCCACACTCCTAACAGAGGAGCCCAACTGGCGCGCGGTGACAGCATTGCTTGCTGGACTTTTCGGCGCACCACTGTCGCCCTCCCTTGAGATATGCCTGGCAAAGCTCCAACCAGACCTTCTTGCGATGCCTCTTGAGGAGGCGGTTGAACTTCTCGAAACCACAGGCCTGGTTGAACCGAAGCTAGCGCGCATCTGGGTGAATGAAGTTGGTCAAGCGTCGCTGCTGGAGCGGCTTACGCACGAGATACCCCTCTGCGTCAGAATAGTTGTCGCCTCAAATTTTCATAACCCGTAAAATTTGAGAGAAGACATGAAAGCAAAAAACCAATATACCGAAGACTACAAAGAACAAGCGCTGGTCAAAGTGTATAACCG